>Ga0067045_1027370_pt1 | contig 204702 bp, 152 predicted proteins | sample TerdegcTABiofilm_FD_59184 | JGI IMG/M metagenome (GOLD analysis project Ga0067045, IMG submission 59184) | Combined Assembly of (Gp0054472, Gp0054536) Wastewater bioreactor microbial communities from Singapore -Terephthalate degrading...
GAAGGAAGAAAAGTCATTTGTTCTCTACTGTTATATTTATATGCCATAAAATCTCCTTTTGTTATTAAGAAGATTTTATCACATTGCTATCATTTTAAGTAGAACATACTTAATTATGACACAGCCTCGGAGTGAAATTCGGATCGGATGTGGAATAATCGTAAGTCCCATCGGATTGATAATCCCATTCATAAAGGACAATTTGCCTGTCAGGATTACCGTGAAACGATTGTGAATGATAAAAAGTTACTTCGCCCTGTCCTGTTGAACACCCTTCAATCACAGACAACGGAGCGGCTGAAGCCAACGCTTCGGGAGTAGGATCAAACAAGGCTTTTGTCATAGTAAGAACGTTCATAACGGTAATCATGTCCTGTTTGAGATAATTATCCGTATCGGCAGTATCGGTCTGAAGCCATGATCCATTATTAGTTGTTGTGTTTACAGTTTGATAATTCACGATATAATCGGAATAAAGGTCGTACCAGTAATATTTTGTAGCTCCGTACTGGAAATATTCAATTTCAGGCGATGAAGTTCTTGCGCCTTTCATAATAGAATAGCGGGCATAAGCTTTCTCAATATTATAATCTATCGCCCATTTAGTATATATTTGCGTATTCCAGTTCCGCGCGATACAATCATAAGCGGCTACCCATTTTGCGTGGTCAGGATCCGCTGTAGCGCCCCATCCGACTAAATTCATGGCAATCATACCACCGCCGGTGAGCTGTTTATTTCGTCTTCCCGTATCCGCCTGAGCCGTGTTATATTTAAAAACGCCTATATCATTATTAGTATTGACCGTTTTTTGGATTCCTGAATTTTTTAGAAAATATTCCAATTCGGTTTTTACAAACGTCGGTACATGGCAACCGAATTCGATAGCTCCTTCCAGAGCAAGATATACCCACAGACCGAGCGATGAATACCCAGAATCGCCTGCGTTGTTTGCCAGATTATACGCCCATCCTCCCCTGCCGACAGTGCTGTCTATTTGCCCCCATGCCAACCTGTCAACCATTTCCTGAGCAATCCATTTGTATGTTTTTCCGGTAGTATAAGTACCGATAACAGCGGTTTTATCAGGCAGTCCGCTTGACGCGATAGTAGCGAGAACAATACTGTTGTCATAATTATTTGAAGTGGCATCATTTAATTTCAGATAAAGATTATTGTCGTTCGCGGCGGGAACTCCGTTTTCCGGATCGCCGTAAGTCTGGTTATTTATTGTTCCGGTATTTAATCTATAGAATACATAATTGAGGCATCTTTGCACATCTTCCACATACGGATCGATGTCAGTTTTGGTTTCATCGGCAATATGTCCCTGAACCTGCATAGCCCAGGCGATAGCGGCGGTTCTTGCGGGTGTGCGGTCGGTATTTTTTGAGTTCGCTACCGGTACAGTACCTTGTAGCGCCCGTGTCAGGTAATTATGGAGCCACCACAAACCATCGTCACAGGCTACATTGACCTTGACATCACGAGTAGCATCGGGAAACACGCAAACCGGATACGAAGCATATACTGTTTCGGTAGTAGACCAAACCTTGATTTTGGCGGCAAAAATTATTGTTGTCGATTGATTCGGGTATGTATAAGTAGCGCTAAGATTGTATTTATCGGTTACGGTTATTTCGGCGGTATCGTAAGTTCCGTCGCCATTGAAATCCCATTGATATTTTATTGTACCTGAACCTCCGCGGCAAATCGCTTTGAATGTGGTTTGATGTCCGTTGTAAGCGTAATGGGGTATGGAAGGATTTTTCTGGTTATAAGGAACGGTGATAACTGAAAGAGACTGCGCATTTATCTCTTGAGCCCAAATACCTAAGGCAATAAGAACCGACAAGAATATTTGGGAAAACAGAACCAGTTTCTTTTTAGCATACATTTTTTACCCCCTTCTTTATGAATTTCACCAATATATTTATGAAAATTGAAATATTTCATGGAATTTTTCATATCTTCACATAAATTTTTTTATAAACAATTTTCGTTTTGTACACAAAGAAACTGGGAAAAACGCAATGAGTTCTACCTATATTATACACTGTAATTTGTTCTTTTTCAAATTTATACGTCATTTTTTTGTTAAAACATGATATTTTTTTTATAAAGTAATTGAATTACAGAGAGAAACAACTTTTATAAACTTAAATTTCATGCGGATTGATCTGTCAATTCAGCGGGTCAAAAAGAAAAAACCATCCGATGTAGATCGGATGGTTATATTTATGGTGCCGGAGGCCGGAGTCGAACCGGCATGGAGTTGCCCCCGGAGGATTTTGAGTCCTCTGCGTCTACCAATTTCACCACTCCGGCACACAAAACCGAATTAATTTTAAATAGATACAATAATCATCATATTAAAGTCAAGAAGATTTGTTAATCTTCGGGCGTAAACTTGAGCGAATCTTTCAGTCCTGAAACTTTTACGGTTTGCCCTTTAAGGATATTGCCGCGCAAAATTTCTTCGGATAAATAATCTTCTACGTATTTTTCAATAGCTCTTTTTAAAGGGCGCGCGCCAAGTTTCTGGTCGTATCCTTTTTCGCACAGAAATTCTTTTGCGCTGTCTTCCAAAACCAGTTTTATATTTTTCGCCGCCAGCCTTTTTATAACTTTATCGAGTTCCAGTTCGACGATATGTTTAATATTGGCGTGATCAAGGGCATGAAACACAATAATATCGTCAACCCTGTTGAGGAATTCCGGTTTAAAGATTTTTTTAACTTCGCCCATGATTTTTGTTTTCATGGTATCGTGATCAACCAAACTTTCTCCTGTGGACTTGAACCCGACAGTAGTATCTTTTTTGATCAGGTCGGCACCGGCATTGGAAGTCATTACGATAAGGGAATTTCTAAAATCCACATGTCTTCCGAGACTATCGGTAAGTTTGCCTTCTTCAAGCACCTGAAGTAAAATATGAGCGACATCAGGATGCGCTTTTTCGATTTCATCGAACAACACCACTGAATAGGGCCGTCTTCGTACCTGTTCAGTCAACTGCCCGCCTTCTTCATAACCGACATAACCTGGAGGTGAACCCGTTAAACGAGATACGGCGAATTTCTCCATATACTCGGACATATCTATCTGGATAACAGCGTCTGCGTCGCCAAACATTACTTTCGCCAACGCTTTTACCAGCAAAGTTTTACCTACTCCAGTAGGTCCAAGAAAAATGAACGATCCTATAGGCCTGCGCGGGTCTTTAAGATCGGCTCTTGACCTTCTAACCGCCCGGGAAACTGCTTTTACGGCTTCTTCCTGGCCTATCACCATTTTATGAATTTCCTCTTCCATCCTGAGAAGTCTTTGCGTCTCCGATTCCTCAAGAGTAGATACGGGTATTCCTGTCCATTTGGATACTATCTGGGCAATATCCTCAGCATTGATAATTATTTCTTCTTCAGCTCTTGTTTCTTTCCAGCCGGATACAACTTTTTCAAGCCGTTCGCGCGCTTCGCGCTCTTTGTCTCTTAGTTGTGCGGCTTTTTCAAAATCCTGTTCCCTGATAGCCTGTTCTTTTTCGAGTTTAAGTTTTTCGCATTCTTTTTCTATCGCTTTAACATCGACAGGCACAGTCATTGCGGATATTCTAGCTTTCGCTCCTGCTTCATCCATCAGGTCAATTGCTTTATCAGGCAAAAACCTGCCGGTTATGTACCTGTCAGATAAGGTAGCCGACGCTTCAATAGCTTCGTCGGAATATTTTACTTTATGGTGTTCTTCGTATTTTTTGCGCAATCCTTTCAATATCAGTACTGTTTCTTCAACGTTTGGAGCCTGCACCATAATGGTTTGGAAGCGTCTTTCCAGAGCAGCGTCTTTCTCAATATATTTTCTGTACTCATCGAGTGTGGTAGCGCCTATACATTGCACTTCTCCCCGGGATAATGCCGGTTTCAAAATATTCGATGCATCGATAGCGCCTTCCGCGGCTCCCGCGCCTACGATTGTATGCAATTCATCGATAAACAGCAGTATATTTTTGGATTTTCTTATCTCATCCATTACGGCTTTAATTCTTTCCTCAAACTGCCCGCGGTATTTGGTTCCGGCAACCATAAGTGCGAGATCAAGAGTGATTAATCTTTTGTCTCTTAGAATTTCAGGCACGTTGCCGGCGATAATTTCCTGTGCTAATCCTTCGACAATAGCTGTTTTTCCGACGCCTGCTTCGCCTAAAAGGACGGGGTTATTTTTTCGTCTACGGCATAAAACCTGAATCACTCTTTCTATTTCGTTTTTTCTGCCGATAATCGGATCGAGTTTATTTTCTCTGGCCAGATCGGTTAAGTCTCTGCCGAAAGCGGACAAAGCGGGTGTTTTGTCGGCTTTTTCTATTCCGGGCATAGCGGGTTCTTCTATTGGTTTAGCCAATCCGCTTTCCAGTTCGCGTCTTATTTCGGCTCTTGCTCTTTCTATATCGATATTTAAGTTTTTGAGAATTCTGGCGGCAACTCCTTCGCCTTCTTTAAGCAGTCCCAGAAGCAAATGTTCAGTACCGATGTAAGTATGGTTAAGATTTTTTGCTTCTTCGACAGCCAGTTCGATAACTTTTTTTGCTCTTAATGTCAGCGGCACATCGCCTATAGCTTTGTTTTCAGGGCCCGTACCCACAGCTTTTTCCACTTCCATGCGGATAGTCTCAAAGTCGGCTCCCATAGATCTGAGCACATCCACAGCCACACCTTGTCCGAGTTTAATCAGCCCTAAGAGTAGATGTTCAGTTCCGATATAGTTATGATTAAACCTATCGGCTTCTTTTCGTGCGAGGATGATTACCTGTTTTGCCCTGTTAGTAAACCTGTCAAACATTTGCGTTCACCTCAATAATTGGTTGCTTGCTTTTATTTATCATTAATTTTATTAGTTCCAAGTTTCTCGCGAATCAATTTCGCTCTTTTTATGTCTCTGGCATCGGGATCGAGTGCCTGCCCGGTTTTGAGCTGTAAATGTGCGGGTTGAGTCAGTATGAACAGTTCGTTTATCGTGCCTTTATCGATTCCGCTAATATATTCCATATCCATTCCCAACCTCAAAGCCGATAAAAGAGCTATAGTTTCTTTTGTAGATATCAGATACGCGTTAGTTAAAATCCCGTAAGCCCTGCCGATTCTGTCTTTTAATTTTTCTTCGCCGGTTTTGCGAAGCATTTCCCTGGAATTTCTCTCATGTTCTATAACAAGATCGAGTACACGTGTTATGCTTGATATAATCTCATATTCCTTTTTTCCGAGAGTAATCTGGTTAGATACCTGAAACAGGTTACCGAGAATTTCGGATCCTTCTCCATAAAAACCTCTTACTGCTAATCCAAGTTTCAAGACCGCCTGCATAACTTTATTTATCAGGTCCATCAATACGAGTCCCGGCAGATGAATCATCACAGAGGCTCTCATACCTGTACCCACATTTGTCGGACAAGAGGTTAGGTATCCTAAATTAGGAGAAAACGCAAAATCCAGATATTTTTCCAGTTCGGAATCAAACGAATTAATTAAATTCCAGCATTCGTCAAGCCTAAACCCTGCTTTCAGAACCTGCAGTCTAAGGTGGTCTTCTTCGTTTACCATTACGGACAAATCGTGATTTTTGCTTACAGCAACAGCGCTACCGATCTGGCCTATTAAATGCTCTTTACTAATAAGATGCTTTTCCAGCAACATTTGTTTATCCAGATCGCTTAAATCCGACATTTTTACAATAAACCCGCCTTTGAAGAAACCTGTTTTTTTAAGCGCGGATAATATAATTTCCATAATTTCAATATTGGAATTATGCTCGCCGCGATGAGGGAACGGATACCCTTTTATATTCCTTGCAAGCCGTATTCGCGAACTGATAACTATATCGCTGTTCGGGCCGTCTGCGTTGAGCCATTCGCTTTTTGCGTCAATAATATTCTCAAAATTCATTTTTGGTCATCCATTATTAAGTTCTTTTTCAATTTCTTTTATCTGATCTCTCAATTGAGCGGCCAGTTCATACTCTTCTTTTTCAACAGCCAAATGCAGTTTTTGTTTTAATTGATTAAGCTTTTCTTCATCAGAAAATTTGTGCTGTTCGGCAACAGTATGCATACCGAATTGTTTTCCAGCATGTTTTGAGCTTTTGTGTATTGTTTTTATCAAAGATTCCAAAGGAACCTTGAAAGTTTCATAACATTCTGCGCATCCTAATCTTCCCGATTTTCTGAATCCGGTGAAACTCAACCCGCAGCATTTGCATACCGGATCCTCGAAATTGGCGCCGACATCCATTTCCGCAAGGCCCGACAAAAGATCCGATATAGAAAACGGCGATTGAACGCCTACGCCTTTAACTTTAGCGCATTCTTCGCATAAATCCATCTTTATCATCTGATTATGCACAATTTCAGTATAATGTACGGTTGCTTCGTTTTTATGGCATATATCGCAAAGCATAATTAACTCCGTTTAATATTATTTTATTTTCTCAAAGTATAGAACAAAAATATGAGATTGAGTTTAATTAATCCGCATTGACAAGCGAACCGTCGACCAGATTCAATCTGAGATGCCCGATTTTAGCGAGGTCAGGATTATGAGTTACAAGAACTATAGCCTGTTTCATCTTTTCGTTCAGGTTTAAAATAATTTCCTGAACCTCCAAACTGGAAGATTTATCAAGGTTGCCTGTAGGTTCGTCAGCAAAAATAATGTCAGGTTCATTCATGAACGCGCGCGCTATAGCTACTCTTTGCTGTTCGCCTCCAGACAATTGAGACGGTTTATGTTTTAATCTATGGCTAAGGCCTACCTGATCGAGCAAAGATTTTGCCCTGTCCAGTTTTTGGTTATAATTAAGGTTGTTTTTTCGTATCAACGCAGGAAGCAATACATTTTCGACAGCATTAAATTCAGGTAGTAAATGAAAGAATTGAAAAACAAACCCAAAAGCCTTATTTCTCAATTCCGTTTTCTTTTTACTGCTCAGTGATGCCGATTCTACTCCGCGATAAAATATTTTGCCACGGCTCGGTTCGTCAAGCAATCCGAGTATATGCAACAAAGTGCTTTTGCCTACTCCTGAAGCGCCGGATATGCATAAAAACTCTCCTGTTTTGATACTCAAAGTTATACCCGTCAGAACATTGATTTCCTCGCGTCCTGACTTGTAAATTTTCCAAAGATCATGAGTTTGTATTATTATATCGTCTGATTTTACATTATTATTAATCATTAATCAAATTTATCTCTATTTGTTTTTGGTTGTCATTCGTATCTTAAAGCTTCGACAGGATTTAGGATAGACGCTTTCCATGCCGGATAAACAGCCGCGATTACACTGATAGCTACGGCGCACAACGCTATCAGCGTTGTATCCCAAGCGGATATATATGCCGGTATTTTGTCGAACAGATAAATATCTTTCGGGAACACCTCGAATCCAAACAGTTTTGAAACGAGATCGGCAATGTAATCTATATTTCTGACTATCAAATCTCCACAGAATACGCCGAGCACAGTACCGGAAACCCCCACAAAAAATCCCTGAAACAAAAATATTTTCATTATGCTTAAACTCGAAGCTCCGATCGATTTCAATATACCGATATCTTTTGTCTTTTCCATTACCGTCATAACAAGGGTACTCGATATATTGAAAGCGGCGATAATTATAGCCAAAACAAGAATTATAAACATAACCACTTTTTCTGTTTGAATGGCGCGAAACAGGTTTTTGTTTCTTTCAAGCCATGTTCTTGCGAAAAAAGGAAACCCCAGTTTTTTTATTATTTTGTTTTTAACAACAGTGGACTGATCGAAATCATAAAGCTGGACACTCAAACCTGATACGATGTCTACACCGATAAATTTTTTGTAAGTATCGAGATCCATATAAATGAAATTCATGTCGAAATCATAGAGTCCTGATGAAAAAACCCCTTCTACGGTGCATTTCAATTCACGCGGTATCATCCCAAATGCCGTGGACGACTTTGTAGGAAGATTGATTACAACACTACTCCCTACTGCTATCCCGAAATATTTGGCAAGTTCAGTACCAATCAACACACCTTTTTCAGATAGTTTATAATGACCGTCCTTGATATATTTTTCAAGATCGGATACTTTGTTTTCTTCTTCGGGAGCAATCCCTTTCAAAATAATCCCCTTTCCTCCGCTATGTGTTCTTATCAACGCTTCGCCGATGAGAAAGGGAGCTGTCGCCTTGACTTCTTTAAGCTGTTCTACATTTTTCATTAAATCTTTATAGTTTTCGATACCTTTGCCTAACTGGTTTTCAACAGTGATATGGGAATTCATGCTGACCATTTTATTTTTCAGGTCTCTTTCAAATCCGGTCATAACGCCGATAACCACAATAAGCGTCATAACCGAAATCATAATCCCCATAAGCGAGCACATAGTAATAAAAGGAACAAACTTCTCCCTGCGTTTTGAGCTCAGATACCGTAAAGTAATAAAAAATTCATAGTTTAGAAACCGCATAATCGCCTTCTTCCCGAAAAATCAGGGTAAACTCTCCGGTTTAAGCTGGGGGAACAGAATGACGTCTCTTATGGAATCAGAATCCGTCAGGGCCATAACCAGCCTGTCGATACCGATTCCCAAACCGCCCGCCGGAGGCATACCGTATTCCAGAGCCCGCACGAAATCGTCGTCAATTTGTTTTTGTTCTCCGTCCTGCGCGCCAGCCTGTTTGAGCAATCGTTCTTTCTGCTCGATAGGATCGTTAAGTTCTGAATAAGCATTAGCCACTTCCTGCCCTCGCATAATTAATTCAAACCGGGCGGTCAGTTCAGGGTTTCCCTCAATCGTTTTCGCCAGAGGACACAAACTCGCCGGATAATGTGTAACGAATGTCGGCTGATACAAATTCGGTTCCACGAGCGTCTCAAAAACTTCGCACAGAATCTCGTCCCTATTCATATTTTGAGAAACATCCACATTTAAATCCCGGGCAGTTTTATAAGGATCGTCCACAGTAAAAAAATCTTTGCCGCAAACTTCTTTTACCGAATCGTTTAGTGTTATTCGTTTCCATGGGACAGTTAAATCGAGTTCTCTGCCGTCTTTCATCAGTTTTTTTGTTGATCCCCATACCTGCAAAGCAAGAGAACTGATTAACTCTTCAGTCAATTTCATCATTTCTTCGTAATCGCCGTATGCCTGATATACTTCAAGCATGGTAAATTCAGGGTTATGCCTTCGGGATATTCCTTCGTTCCTGAAATTGCGGTTAAGTTCGTATACTCTCTCAAGCCCGCCGACAAGGAGCCGTTTGAGATACAATTCAGGAGCAATACGCAGAAACAGGTCTACCCCCAAAGCATTATGATGTGTCTTAAAAGGTTTTGCAGCCGCTCCTCCCGCCAGATGTTGCATCATGGGGGTTTCGACCTCGATAAAGTTTTTATTATCAAGAAAATCCCTTATGCTTTTTACTATTTTACTGCGCAGGATAAACACTTCCCTTACATCGTCATTGATTATCAGGTCGACATACCTCTGTCTGTACCTTGTTTCCACATCTTTGAGTCCATGCCACTTTTCAGGAAGAGGAAGAAGCGATTTACTGAGCAGATCAAACCTGTTGACTTTTATCGTCTGTTCGCCCATGTGTGTCAGAAACGTATCTCCTTCGATACCGATTATGTCGCCGGTATCAAGTTTCTTAAAAACAGCAAAATTATCTTCGCCCACAATATTTTTCTGGACATATATCTGTATTTTGCCTGATATATCTTTAACATCCGCGAAAATACTTTTGCCGTGTTCCCTGTAAGCCATAATTCTTCCGGCAATTTTTACCGATACACCTTCTTTAAAATCGTCTTTTACCTGCTTTATTCTCACAGTTGCATCGTACTTGCCGCCGTACAAACATAATCCTTTTTCTTTCAGTTCTTCGAGTTTCTGAAGTTTCTGCTGAAACAGATGTCCTCTATCTTCTTCCATTTTCGGCACCTAATATTTTTCAGTTACGATATTTTAAGTTATTTTAATCAAAATATTTATGTTTTTTGCTGATCTACGGGATGCTTTAATTTGCTCATTTTTAAAAACGCTTCGATAAAATTATCTATTTCGCCATCCATCACAGCGGTTACATTGCTTGTTTCTTCAAGTGTGCGGTGATCTTTCACCATTGAATACGGATGCATCACATAAGACCGTATCTGGCTCCCCCATGCAATATCATCTTTGGCTCCGTACTCCTGGAGCATTTTCGCATCGCGTTCTTTTTGCTGAAGTTCAAAAAGGCGCGATTTCAAAATTTTCATCGCAAACGCCCTGTTTTTGTGCTGAGACCGTTCATTCTGGCACTGAACGACTATTCCAGTGGGCAAATGAGTAATTCTCACCGCGGAATCCGTTACATTTACATGTTGCCCGCCCGCACCGGAAGACCTGTAGGTATCGATTCTAAGATCTTTTTCGCTGATATCGATATCGATATCATCCTCTATTTCTGGAATAACATCGAGAGACGCAAAAGATGTATGCCTTCTTTTGTTAGCGTCAAACGGAGATATGCGTACAAGCCTATGAACGCCTTTTTCCGCTTTAAGATAACCGTATGCGTATTCTCCTTCAACCAGAAAGGTGATGCTTTTTATTCCTGCTTCTTCACCGGATAGAAAATCTGTAACGGTCATTTTATAACCTTGTCTTTCAACCCAGCGAGAGTACATTCGATTCAGCATACTCACCCAGTCACATGCTTCCGTTCCTCCTGCACCTGAGTGGATGGTAACTATAGCGTTGTTAATATCATGTTCTCCGCCAAGCATTTTTTTAAATTCAAGCTTATGCAGGCGTTCTTCAATATGATTAAGCTCGGTTTGGAGTTCATGCAGTATAGTTTCGTCATCTTCCGATTCCACAAGGTCCAGCAACGACTGAACGGATTCGCAGTCTTTACATATATTGTTCCACGGTTCAACCCATGCGCGAAGAAGTTTTGCTTTCTCAATAACTTTTTTAGCCGCGAGATTATCATCCCAGAATCCTGAGGATGCCATAGTTTTTTCAAGTTCCGCTAACTCGCCCGACATTATTTCCAGATTAAAGATACCTCCGCAGTTGTTCCAGCCGGTCTTTCTTATCCGCCAAACTCGCTTTCAGCTCTTCCAGCATTACCAGAAATCCTCCTTATCAAAATTTTTCCAAAAGAATATACAAAAGAAACCGTTAAAAGTAAAACAGAAATCACACAAGATAAATAAAAAATCAGGTCTCCGTGTTTTGTGTAAAATGTGCTTATTGTTTTTTCCCGTTTCGGTATTTCGACGTTCAAATATCCTTCTTCAAAAACAGGTAACCCGTTTTTGCCATAAAAAATTTCATATGTGCCGTCAGGAAGAACATACCCGCTTATGCCTGTATTTGAACATCTGACAAACATAGTTCTGTTTTCTATAGCTCTGAACATCGCCATATAAAAATGCTGGTACGGCGCCGATGAATTTTTATACCATGCGTCATTGGTAACATTAACGATAAAATCAGCATTCTGTTGGGGTATTTTCCTTATCAGGCCGGGGAATATATCCTCAAAACAAATTGATGCGCCGAACCTGAAGTTTTTCAGTTCAAATATTCGCAATTCTTCGCCGGAAGTAAAATCCTCAAAGGGAACTATTGTTTCGAGTTTGGGCAAAATTTTTGTCAGAATTTTTTTGTTAGGTATATATTCGCCATAAGGTACCAGATGAATTTTGTCATAAGTTAAAACCAGATCGTCATCCGGCTGTACAAAATAAACGCTGTTATAATAAATATAATCATCCGCTTGAACTTTAAGCCTGTTTCCGCCGAATAATATGGGTATTTTTAAATCTTTTATCAATGAGAAAATAAGATAAGTCGACTTTTCATCGTAATTAAAAAATCCCGGTAAACTGCTCTCAGGCCATATTATTAAATCCGGAGAACCCTTTGACGCCTCAACAGTTAGATTCTTGTACCGCTGTAAAATTTCATTCTGGGAAAACTTATCCCATTTTATGTTCTGCGGAATATTCGCCTGTATCAGAACCGCTTTTAACACAGATACAGGTTTTAAATTCCTGAAATAATCCGCCCGTTCGCTTCCCCATGATCTTAAGCAGTTAATCATAAGAAAAAATACAAAAAGAGGTAAAACCGCTTTCAGAAAAATCCGTACAAGAATTTTATTTTTGTCTTGCACAGTTTTAATAATACTTAAAATTTCATTTATCGAATAAAACAATATCGCGTTTGATAAAACCGCAATAAACGATAATCCTGAAACTCCGGTGTATTCAGATATTTGTATTAACCTGTAATCGTTGTAAAAAGAATACCCGAGATTGTCCCACGGAAAACCTGTCATTACCGTAGCGCGAAGGTATTCGGCAAAACACCATACAAAAGGAGCTGATAAGAGATAACTGATACCAATCGACCGCCTGATCCATTTAATCGCACAGATAAACAGCGCAAAATACAGTGCAAGATATAATATCAAAATGCATGTTCCCGCAAAGGTAACGTAAACGAGCCAGTAAACCAGTCCGGTAAAGAAAACTATCCCAGCAAACCAGCTTAAATAAAACGATTGCTTCAAAGTTTTATTTTCAACTGCAAAAAAAAGAGGCAGAAAAACCACCCATATCAAAGGATAAATCCCGTACGGAGGAAATATAAAAACCATCATAAAACCGGTTAAAAACGCACAAATCCAACCGGAAAAAGATATCAATTTCCTGTTCATAATTTATAATTTCAGTTTCCGCAACATTTTTTATATTTTTTACCGCTCCCACAAGGACAGCTATCGTTTCGCCCGACTTTCGGCAAAGACCGCCTGATCGGTTTGCGGGACGATCTGTGTGCAAAACTTTCTTCCGGCGAGTTAGTATATATTTCGCCATCAGAGGAAATTTGCTCAAACACCGTTGCAGGTTGGTCTTTTAGGAACTGTTCTTGTAAATTTTCAAGTATATTCTGTTGTTGTTCAACAGGAATCATAGATGCTTTAAATATAATTCCGACGATTTCTTTTCTTATATTACTTACAAGCTCCGTGAATAAAGTATATGATTCCTGCTTATATTCGATCAACGGATCTTTCTGCCCATAACTGCGGTATCCGATATCATGCCTTAAATTGTCCATATTATATAGGTTTTCAATCCATAATTTATCGATAGTCTGAAGTGCGATCCATTTCTCAAGCTGCCGCATTTTTTCAGGCGTTTCAAACGATTCTTTTGCATTATAATTACGCGTTATGAATTCTATGGATTTTCGCGCAAGTTCATCGCTCGACTCAATATTTTTCAAATCCGCTAAAGAGATTGGGAAAAGAAAAGTTTCCTGCCACCATAACGCGAACGCTTCAAGGTTCCATTCGGATTTCGGGTCTTTAGCCGGAGCATACTGCTGGATTTTTTCTTCGATTTCTTCGCTAATCATATCGAGAATCATTTCTTTCACGCCTTCGCCCCGCAGAATCTGGTTGCGGTACCCGTATATCACTTCGCGCTGTTTGTTCATAACATCATCGTATTCAAGAGTATGTTTTCGGATTGAGAAATTGCGTTGTTCAACTCTTTTCTGAGCAGATTCTATTGCGCGGTTAAGCATAGAATGGGTAAGCGGTTCGCCTTCCTCGATACCTATTTTTTCCATAATTCCCGCAATTCTATCGGATCCGAAAAGCCGCATAAGGTCATCTTCCAGAGAAATATAAAATTTTGAAGAACCCGGATCACCCTGGCGCCCGGACCGCCCACGAAGCTGCCGGTCGATTCTACGGCTTTCGTGCCGTTCTGTACCGATAACATGCAGGCCTCCATATAGTTTTTTATATTCATCACCTATTGATTTTTTGAGCACAAATTCTCCGGCACTAAGTTTTCGCGGATCACAAACAATCACATCATGACCGAGTTTAATATCGGTTCCTCTTCCAGCCATATTCGTAGCGATTGTAACTGCACCTTTTTGTCCCGCCAGCGCAACAATCTCGGCCTCTTTCTCATGGTATTTGGCATTGAGTACCTGATGTGGAACTTTTTTCAGCCTCAGCAACCGGCTTAAAACCTCAGAACTTTCCACAGATATTGTACCCACAAGAACAGGTTGGCCTCTTTGATAACATTCCGCAATTTCATCTACAATCGCATTATATTTTTCTCTTCTGGTTTTATATATAACGTCATCCATATCGAGACGGCGTATAGGCTCGTTTGTAGGTATTACGATAACATCAAGATTATAGATTTTACTGAATTCTTCGGCTTCGGTCTCGGCGGTACCGGTCATGCCGGCGAGTTTCTCATACATTCTAAAATAGTTTTGTATTGTAATTGTTGCAAACGTCTGGGTTTCACGCTCAATTTTCACGCCTTCTTTTGCTTCAAGCGCCTGATGTAGGCCGTCGCTGAACCGTCTTCCAGGCATAAGTCTTCCCGTATATTCGTCGACAATAATCACCCTGTTATCGTTTACCACGTACTCCACATCTTTTTCAAACAATGAATATGCGCGCAACAGTTGGGACAGATTATGTATCTTTTCGTTTGTTTCCTCGTATTTCTTCTGCAAGGTTCGTTTATGAACTTCTTTTTCAAGGTCACTCAAGGATTCATTCTCCTCAATTTCCTGAGTCAGGGTAATGATATCGGGAATAATGTATTCATCGGGATTAGTTGGATTCAGCGTCTCGCGCCCTTTTTCAGACAGATCGACCGTATGCCCTTTTTCGTCAATGACATAATACAGTTCTTCCCTCAATTCGTGAGCTTCCTGTTTTTTCATATCGCTGAGCATTTCAAGTTCAGTCTTCTCTAAGAGTTTTCTTATTTTCGTGTCTTCCAGCAATTTAAGTAACTGTTTATTTTTCGGTGTTCCCTGCGACACTTGATAAAGTTTGATACCTGCAAGATCCAAATCGCCACCGGAATCAATAATCTGTTTGGCGTCGGATAAAAGTTTATTGCATAACGCCATCTGTTTACGGACAAGGTTTTCCACAACAGGTTTCAGTTTATCGTACTTATGTGTAGATACGCTTACCGGCCCAGATATAATAAGCGGAGTTCTGGCTTCATCGATCAGAATCGAGTCTACTTCATCAACAATAGCGTAATAATGTCCTCTTTGAACCTGTTCTTCGATATCAAGAGCTCCATTATCGCGTAGATAATCGAATCCGAATTCAGAGTTTGTGCCGTATGTAATTTCGCAATTATACTGAACCTTGCGCTCGTCTTTGTCCATATCATGTTGCAAACAGCCAACGGTTAAACCGAGATACTTAAACACTCCGCCCATCCACTGGCTGTCTCTGCGGGCAAGATAATCGTTGACGGTAACAAGATGAACACCTCTTCCCGTCAACGCATTGAGATACGCAGGCATAGTCGCTACAAGCGTTTTGCCTTCACCCGTAGCCATTTCGGATATTTTTCCCTGATGAAGCACCATTGCGCCGATAAGTTGTACATCGAAAGGAACCATTTCCCATGTTATCTCATGACTGCATACCGTCCATGACCTGCCGCATAACCTTCTGCAAGCGTTTTTTACTACGGCAAACGCTTCAGGCATGATTGAATCGAGAGATTCGCCGGATTTGATTCTTGCCTTAAATTCTTCGGTTTTCGATACAAGCTGTTCTTCTGTTAAAGACTGGTACGATTTCTCAAGTTCATTTATAGTTTCGACAATCGGCCTGAGTTTGCGTAAAGCCCGTTCATTTTGAGTACCGATTATTTTTTTCATCAACGTCGCAAACATATTTATATATCCTTTCCCGGTATTTGCTTTAAATTCAAAAAAATAACATATTTCTATTTTGATTGGGAATAATTATTTTACAAAACTGCGAATTTAACACAATAGCGGTAAATAAAGTTTAACTAGGATCGCTGAAAAAGTCTTTATTATTATCATTGCGAAGCTCCTAAGGAGCTGTAGCAATCGCAACTCTGATGATTTTGAGATCACTACGTCGTTTTGTTTTCACAAAACTTCTCGTAATGACATAGAAATTTAAGGTTTTTCAGCAATCCCAAACCGATAGTTTCCAATTAGTCAGATTAATCGCAGACAAAAAAGTTTTCTATTTGATTCCTACTCGTGGCAATTAGTCTCTAACAGTTGGTGAAAAAGGTTTATTTAAGTTTGTTTTTAATAATCGCCAATAGTTCGCCAAGCTCTTCTGACCTAAATAAAAAAGCGCTTGCCATATATATTGCGGCGCCAACGGCAACAGGAACCAAACCGGCTGTCAAAAAGGCTGTTTTAGATGCTGGCAAAATAGCATTCAGGTACAAATAAGTAAAATAAGAAAAAATAGACATCGCTAAGGTAGAGACTGATGAAATTTTAATAGATCTGAACAATTCAGGCGTAAATATTGTCCCGATCTTTTTATTCATGTTTCGTATCATTAAAAATAAACCTATAAACGCCGTAATCGACGTAGCCAGGGCCAATCCGCTCTGTTTCATTGGAACCATTAGTATTAAATTCAGTATAACGTTTACCGCAAGGGTGATCACACCTATTTTAACAGGCGTTTTGGTATCCTGAAGCGAATAGAACGCCCTGATTACCACTTTGGAACAGCAATAAGCCGCAAGCCCTATGCTGTAAAACGCCAGCGCTGAAGCAGTAGTTACCGTAGATTCCCTACCGAACTCGTTATGTTCGTATATCATGCGGATTATGGGATAACTTAATATCATCAATCCAGCAGAAGCAGGTAGTGCTATAAAGACCATCATTTGCAATACTTTTGACAATACATTTTTATAATCGTCGAATTTTTTTGTGGCAGCATGGTGCGATAAAAGAGGGAACGAAGTTGTGGCGAGAGCAACACCAAACAAACCGATTGGGAGCTGTATCAGCCTGTTGCTGTAATATAAACATGAGGCTGCACCTTCCCCGATTATATATGCCAAAAACCGGTCAACCACAAGATTAATCTGGTAAATAGACAATCCAAGAACTGACGGAATCATCAGTGTCCATACCTTTTTTACGCCTTCATCACGTATATCGAAATCAAATTTATATTTCATCCCGTGTTTCGCGCACATCATGTAATGCGATACAAATTGAAGTACACCCCCAAACGCTATTCCGGCGGAAAGGATCAGGACCTTCACCCATAAACTGAGAAACGTTATCTTTACAAGCGCTATCATGACAACAATAAAAACTATATTTTGTATAACCGGAGAAAATGCGGGAAGAAAAAAATGATAAAACGAGTTTAAAATACCCATAAAAAGAGCTACATCGCAGATAAAAAACATGTAAGGAAACAAAACAATAGACAAGATGACAATTTCGCGCATTCGCAGTGATAAATTAAACTGCAATATTATACCCGAACCTATCCACGAAACGAGAATAATCAATATCAATATTATTGAAAGAATAGTTAATACTTTATTAACAAAACTCCACGCCTTTTTTTCACCATCCTGATGGAGATATCTTGTAAACAGAGGGACAAAAGCGCCGGTTAACGCACCTTCGCCCAATAAAGTGCGGAACATATTCGGTATAGTATATGCAATGACAAAAGCGTCCCATGTCCTCGAGGTACCGAACAAAGTGGCGGATAAAACATCTCTGACCAGCCCGAGCACTCTGCTGAGCATTGTTATTGCCCCGAACACGCCTGCGGATTTAGTTATTGATTTGTGAGTAATTTTTTGGTCTGAATTCATAAGTTATCCCGAATTAAAACAGAATTTGAACAGGCGGAGAACTAATTATAATTAAAAAAAGGACAGCACCGGAATAAAAATGGAAACTAAATCTTCTTAAACACTATCGTAGCGTTATGACCACCGAACCCCAGAGAGTTCGATATTGCTACATCTACTTTAGTTTCTCTGGCCGTATTGGGCACATAATCCAAATCGCATTCCGGGTCGGGATTATCCAGATTGATTGTGGGAGGGATAACCCCTTTTTCAATAGTTTTGGCGCAAACAATCGCTTCAATACCCCCTGCCGCTCCGAGAAGATGGCCTGTCATTGATTTAGTAGAACTGACCGCTACTTTTCGGGCATGCTCCCCGAAAACATTTTTTATAGCCAAGGTTTCTATTTTATCATTGAGCGGAGTTGATGTACCGTGAGCATTAATATAATCGACCTCATCAGGATTAATGCCTGCATTGTTCAGTGCCATCTCCATACATTTTGAAGCGCCAGCTCCGTCAGGATCTGGCGCAGTCATGTGGTACGCATCACCTGTACATCCATAACCGATAACCTCGCAGTAAATTTTTGCTCCGCGTTTATAGGCATTTTCATAGGATTCAAGAATCAAAATTCCCGCCCCTTCGCCCATTACGAAACCATCTCTCTCCATATCAAAAGGACGGCTTGCTCTTTGAGGTTCTTCGTTACGCGAAGACAACGCTTTGATGGAACAGAATCCCGCCAGTCCCAAAGGTGTTATCGCAGATTCTGTCCCGCCGGTAATTATTATATCGGCATCGCCCAAAGCGATATGCCTGTATGCTTCGCCCAGCGCATGAGTCCCCGACGCACAAGCCGTAGTAACGCACAAATTTGGCCCTTTAAAATTGTACCAGATAGACACGTAACCTGACGCCATATTAGTTATAAGCATAGGTATAAGAAACGGCGAAACCCTTGAAGCCCCTTTTTCCAGAAGAATTTTGTGTTGTTCCTCAATAACCTGAAGCCCTCCTATACCCGAACCGATAATAACGCCTGCGGAAAACGGGTCGATTGAAGCAACATCAATTCCTGAATCATCCATAGCCATTTTAGATGCACAAACGGAAAACTGAACAAATCTGTCCATCCGTTTCTGTTCTTTTTTCGATATCACTTCTTCGGGATTAAAATTTTTCACTTCAGCGGCAATCTGCGTAGAAAAATTCGATACGTCAAACAGAGTAATATTATCCACACCGCTTTTACCATGACATAACGCATCCCAGAAACTATCCACCGTATTTCCAACAGGAGACACTACGCCCAGTCCGGTAACGACAACTCTACGAGGCTGAAAACTATTTGCCATTATAATAACCTTTAAATCATCGATTATAGATTAAATTATTTTTCCTGGCTGTGTTTTTTTATATAAGTGATCGCGTCGCCGACAGTCTTTAACTTTTCGGCGTCTTCATCAGGTATTTCCGCCTTGAAAGCTTCCTCAAAAGCCATAACCAGTTCAACCTGATCGAGAGAATCAGCACCAAGATCTTCGACAAAAGAAGCATCCGTAGTAACTTCTTCCGCGTTTACGCCTAACTGTTCCACAATAATTTCTTTTACTCTCTCTTCAACTGACATATAAGGTCCTCCATTTAATTTTCGGTTTTGGATTTTGCTCCGCATATACTATAATATAAGTTTTTAATTGTATATAAAAATATATACTTTAAAAAAAAATATAGGTTATATTAATTACATTATCATTCCGCCGCTTACATTTAAGACATGACCGGTTATGTAATCCGATAGATCGGAAGCAAGAAATAATACCGCATTTGCCACGTCTTCAGGTAAACCGAATTTCTTCAGGGGAATCTGTTCCAGCATTTGATTTTTTATTTCGTCTTTCAAAGCGTCTGTCATTGCGGTTTTTATAAAACCCGGAGCAATGGCATTGACGCATACTCCTCTCGGACCTAGTTCTCTGGCTATTGATTTGGTAAACCCAATAATACCGGCTTTGGATGCGGCATAATTCGATTGGCCGGCATTCCCCATAATACCAATAATCGAAGCGATATTGATCATTTTACCGCTTTTTTGTTTCATCATGGGACGGTACAAAGCTTTAGTGAAATTAAAAGTCCCTTTCAAATTCACGGCAATAACCGCATCCCATTCGCTTTCAGTCATTTTTATTAACAGCTGATCGCGGGTTATCCCGGCGTTATTGACAAGTATATCAATAGCTTTGTACTTGTCAATAATTTTTGCAACCACACTTTCCACATCATTATAATCGGCCGCATTAACTTTAAAAAAATCGGCTTTTATACCTGCGGCCGCCAAATCCGCAACCGCTTCATTACCGAGATTTTCATCCAGATCGCATAATATGGCTGTTGCTCCATGCTTGCCTAATGTCAGGGCTATAGATTTTCCTATACCTCTTCCCCCACCGGTTATAAGAGCGTTTTTTCCGGTTAAATTCATAACTGTTCCTCCATTATTGGCTGATTTGCTGGGAAACCGATTTTTCCAATTCCGCAAGGTCCGGTTCGGATTCCACACTCACGCAAACCGATTTACGGTCTATGCGGCGAATTAATCCTTTCAATACCTTGCCGCAACCCGGCTCGATAAAAAAATCCACTCCGTTTGCCGTCATAAAATCTATTGTATCGTTCCATTGAACGGAACTGACAATCTGTTTGATAATGGCCTCTTTTATTTCCTGAGCAGAAATTTTTGGTTTAGCGTCGCAGTTTGTAATCACCGCAATAGTCGGACTGCAAAATGTTATGGTATCTATTTCTTTTGCGAGCTTGATTTTTGCAGATTCCATAAGAGGCGAATGAAATGCACCGCTGACATTGAGCGGCATCACTTTAAACCCCTGGTTTTCAGCATCTGCAGAAGCAAGAGACACAGCATCTTTACTGCCGGAAATCACGATCTGACCAGGACAATTAAGATTAGCCATAGCAAGAATTTTCCCTGCGTCAATCTGTTTTCTCACAATAGCCTGCACCTGTTCTTTTTCTGCTCCCATTATTGAAGCCATAGCACCAAGAGTACTGGCGCAAGCTTCCATCATAAAAATGCCTCTTTTGCGCACAAGTTTAAGTCCGTCTTCAAAAGAAAATACCCCGGCCGCGGCAAGCGCAGTGAACTCGCCAAGACTTAAACCAGCAACATAATCCGGCTGCCAGCCGGGATTCATTGTTTGTTTTACCAGAAGGTAGCCAATATATCCAAGCGTATAGATTGCCGCCTGGCTGTTGTCGGTTCTCGTTAGTTCTTCAATAGGACCTTCTTTGCACAGCTTATGTAAATCAAAACCGAGAATACCATTCGCAATACTCATTATTTCATTAAATATAGGAAACCCGCTCAAACCTTCGCCCATACCGACGTATTGAGCGCCCTGTCCAGGAAAAACGACGGCGGTTTTTTTCATTTTTCAGTCCTTTAATTTAAATTTTGAATTTGTTTACCATTTTAAAGTGCATGACGCCCATGTCAACCCGCTTCCGAATGCTACGAGTACAACGATATCGTCTTTTTTCAGTTTGCCAGCCCTATTCAGTTCGTCTATAGCGATTGGAATGGATGCGGAGGAGGTATTTCCATACTTGTCAAGATTAATTACGACTTTATCTATGGGAATGTTCAATCTTTTAAGAGCGGCTTCAATGATCCTTATATTTACCTGATGCGGAATAATATATTTTACATCGTCAGCCGAGATACCGGACTTTGATATAGCGTCTTCAACCAGATCCTTCATTTTATTCACCGCCCATTTATAGAGTTCATTTCCTCTCATTTTAATGAAATGTTCCCTGTTTTTTACCGTATCTGTTGAAGCGGGTTTGGCAGTTCCCCCGGCAGGAACCTCAAGCATGTACGATCCAGAACCGTCCGCGCCAAGACATTTGTACATCACTTGAGTAGTATTCGCATATTTATCTGCTTCAAGGAGCACCGCTCCTGCACCGTCGCCGAATAACACACATGTAGACCGGTCTGTCCAATCGGTTATTTTAGATAACGATTCCGCACCAATAATAAGAACATTTTTATAACAGCCCGAATTAATAAACGAAATACCCGCGATAAGGGCATAGAGAAAACCCGAACATGCCGCCGAAAGATCAAATGCCGCGGCGTTTTGAGCGCCGATTTTATTCTGAACAAGGCATGCAGTAGATGGAAACATATAATCCGCTGTTACAGTGGCAACAATAATAACATCAATTTCTTCCGGTTTTCTGCCGGCTTTTTCAATGGCATTTTTAGCGGCCATAGCAGCCATATCCGATGTAGTCAATCCGTTGTGAGCGACTCTGCGTTCGCTAATGCCCGTTCTGGAAATAATCCATTCATCACTCGTATCCACCATTTTTTCCAGATCATGATTTGTTAATACAGAGGAAGGAAGATAAGATCCTGTCCCTGTAACCTGAATTTTTGTAATCCGCTCCACTTATCTACCCCGATCTTTATAAGTTATCAGTTTGACAATTTGATAAGATTTGCATAGTTTCCTCAATATGCTTGTTGACTTCACATCGGCTGAGTTCAACGGCTATTCGAATCGCGTTTTTAATAGCTTTGGGCGATGATGACCCGTGACAGATTATGCATATACCGTCAACACCCAAAAGAGGCGCTCCGCCGTATTCTGCGTAATCGCCTTTTTTAGATATTCCTTTTAGCATGGGATACATCATCATACCGCATAATTTATAAAAGAAATTCTTTTTTACTTCATTAAAAATCATGCTTTTTATTGTTCCGTGTATACTTTCGAGCACTTTAAGAACCACGTTTCCGACAAACCCGTCGGTTACAATTACATCGACTTTATTTTTAAGTATGTCCCTGCCTTCAATATTACCGACAAAATTCAAAGGCGATTTTTTCAGCAGTTTAAAGGTTTCTTTTGTAAGCTCATTTCCTTTATTGTCTTCTTCTCCGATACTTAAAATGCCCACAGAGGGGTTTTGTTTGCCTAAAATATATTTTGCGTAAGCTTCGCCCATACCTGCGAATTGGAGAAGGTTGTATGGTTTGGAATCGACATTCGCCCCTGCATCAAGCAATACCGATACGCCGTATGGAGTCGGTATAGGGGTAACTATCGCGGGACGTTCAACTCCCTTGAGGTATCTTAACCTTAATTTTGTCGCGGCTACTACTGCACCGGTGTTTCCGGCGCTGACAATAGCCTCCACGCTACCTTCTTTTGCAAGGCTTGCTGAAATAGCGATAGAAGAATTTTTTTTTCTTTTTAAACTTATGCTTGGAGACTCATCCATGCCTACTACTTCAGATGCGTGATGAATCCCCACATTATCGATTTTCCGGGCGTTGTTTTTCACTAAAATTTGTTCGATTTTATCCTGATCGCCGACCAAAATAATTTCATCAGAAGAACCGATACCGTTCTTTGCCGCTTCCAGCACACCGAGCACTACAGATTCCGGGGCGTAATCACCCCCCATAGCATCAACGGCGATTCTCATTGCCTGCCTTATACTCCCTCTTCAACCTCAATCATCTTTTTGCCACCGTAAAAACCGCATGCCGGACATACAAAGTGCGGCAACTTGGCTTGGCCGCAATGGCCACAAGTTCCAAGAGAAGGCGGGGTTAGGACATAGTGCGTACGCCTGCTATCTCGTCTTGATCTTGACATTTTCTTCTTAGGATTCGCCATGAATATATCCCTTTCGCGAAAATAGTTTATTCTTTTTTATCTTTATCTTTTATATCAATAATATTATCCAGATCCATAAAATGTATGTTAAAACCGCTGTCTTTCAGGCATCCACAAATTTTTTCGTTAAGGTTCTGCCCGCATTTCGCGCATAGTCCTTTGCATTGATCCCTGCACAGCGCTTTTATCGGCAAAGAAACAATAATATCTTCTCTTAAACTCGGTGTCAAGTCAATATTCTCGTCTTTAGGATTTTTAAAATAAGAGAAATAATTTTTTTTCTCAATTATATATTCAAAATTTTCAAGGCATCTGGCACAGGTCAGCAATGCTACGGCCTGGATGTTGCCCTGAACTATTATATCATGATCGATTTTTCGGGCTGTTACGGTTACTGTAATAGGATCTTTAAATTTCAGGTCGGCTTCGCCGATCATGCGCGAGGACAGATCCTTTGAGATTTCTGTCTCAAACGGAGTAATCCTATCGGTTTTGATTTTGAATTCATAAGGTAAAATCCTCATAATAAAACACTCGCTTTCCGCTTAAATATTTTCCCGTTTTCGAGCTAATTTCAATGCGATATTTTCAGGGACAAACGCCGATACATTACCGCCTAGCAAAGCTATTTCTTTTATCAGCCTTGAGCTAATATATGAGTACTGTTCGCTGGCCATCATAAATATGGTTTCAACCTGAGGATTGAGTTTATTGTTAGACAAAGCCATTTGAAATTCATACTCGAAATCCGATATTGCCCTGAGCCCACGCACCACAATTTTTGAGCCTACCGATGCCATATAATCAATCAAAAGCCCGTCGAAAACATCAACATCGATGTTTTTGTTACTTCCAATAGCGGACTTGATCATTTCTATCCGTTCTTCAAAAGAAAACAACGTAGATTTACCCGGATTCCCTATTACTGCAACTATGAGACGGGAAAACATCTTTGAGGCGCGGTTAATTATATCGAGATGTCCGTAAGTTATCGGATCAAAACTACCCGGATAAACCGCAAGGTTATTGTTTTTCATTAAAAACTCCACGCAAAGGTTCTATTATTGTCAATGAAGTTGATCCGTAATTTTTTTGTTTGCACACATAACTGCTCAAAAACTTTTCGTTAAATGTAAAACCTTTTCTATGTTCTAATATAAACGTAAAAAAAAGCGATAATATACCAGACTCTTCTAACATTTTCAACAGGTTTATTTTTCCGTCTTGTTTCGGGAACCAGATATCTGTTTGCTCATAAGGAGGATCAGCAAAAATTAAATTTATCCCTTCGAGCCCCTGAGGCGGATTTTTTATAAGTCGTAAAATATCTCCTTTAAAGACATTTGATTTCTGCTCAAATCCGAGTTGTTTAATATTTTGATCCAGGTATTTTAAGCAGATATTGTTTTTTTCAATAAACCAGCAAAATTCCGCTCCCCTGCTCAAAGATTCCAAACCAAGGTTACCTGAACCGCAAAAAATATCCATTGTTCTGGCGCCGGATAGTTTATCTCCCAAAATAGAGAACAAAGCCTCTTTCACCCTGTCGGAAGTAGGCCTTATTTTGTTTGTCTGGGCAGGAACCTTAATTCTCTGACTTTTTGCCGAACCGGCGATAATTCTAACCATAAAAATTAAAGATAATTTTATTTTTTGATTTTTTTCAAACATTATAAGGGTAGAAACAAGATTTGTAAAAACTAAAGTGAACTGTCTATAAGTTCTGCGGTTAAATTGAGTTTCGGACGGGCTGATAATTTTTTATCGGATTTTTTTGGCGAAACCGCAAATGAGACTCCGAACAAATCGCTTAGTCCGGGTGTTTTGCCTGAATTTTTCAGATAATCCGCAAACTGAGCAAAACTCGCTTTAGCTCCATTCATACCCTGAAACCATCCGAACGAAGGATTGCTTTCCTCGATGCGGTTAATCCTCAAATCAGGCGGTAGTTGCGGATTCGAGCGAAACTGGAAAACCATAGATAAATCCCTGCCCAGCTGAATAATATCGCCGTAAGCGTTTATATCGAATTCAAAAGAGACTGCGCCTCCCTTTAATAATTTCGATTTAAGTTCGGAAGAAGAATTAAACGCAGACAAAAGTATAAGTTGTTTTAAATCTATTCCGAAATTAAACCTGAGGTAATCGCTTACATTAAGATTTTTCTCAATCCGGTAATCGTCGGCGGAAACAATTTCAAGTCTGGATGTATCGATACCCGCCGATGCGAGGCGGCATATAATTTCTTTTCGGGTATGTTTTACAGAATGTAAAAATAACGCGACATCCTGTTTTTTCACAAAATATCCGGCTACGGTAATAAAATCCCAGTTATTGAGTAACTCGTCCACGTCAATCATCAGATATTTATCCGATTTTATTCTGTCGGGATTTATAAACGGCAGATAACCGTCCATATTTGGAAGAGTGGAAATGTCTATTCCATGGTCTATTGCGGTATTCATTTGTTTTTGCGCGCTGTGCTGTTTTACCTTAGACAAAGCAAACATTATTATTTTAGCAGAGGCATAAACCGCAAGCGCAATCCCTATCCATCCGATAGCGGCTAAAGCTATAGTTTTTAGAGAAATCCCCATAAAACTCAGGGGAAGAACTACGGATGCCCAATGAGTATACAATACGGTAGGTTTGCGCGATGTCGCCTGATTATTGCCCGCGATAGATATTTCAGCCTGCATTTTTTCTCGCATGCGCGTTAAAAGTTTTTTCACATTCACGAAATCGTAATTATTGAGAAACGGGAACAATTGCGACTGAATAGTCCGCCACATGTGTTCATTATTCGGCATAAACGCCAGAGGATTGACATTAATCCGCCCTTCTTTTGTTTTCCGGTATACATTAGAATAATAGTCTGTCAGCAGTTGAACAAACTGGCTAAAACCTATTTCTCCCGAAAACAACAGACCGTCGGCAAGCTGTTTTCCAACTTCCTTGAGTATAACTTTTTCCGGTTCCGCATCTAAAATCTGCCTGTTTTCAATAGGCCTCATTACGCTTTCAGGCGTAAGACTAAGGATTATATTGACAACATCGTTCAGATTTGAAGCTGAATTAGTTTTAAGCTCGGCATATTTTGCCGTAAAATCGTTTAGTTTATCTGTAATGACCTTATAATTGTTGCCGATAGGCAAAAAAACGTTTTCGATTTCTCTTGCATACTCATTTAATCCAATTGAATAGAGCCGTCCTGCCAATCCTGCGGCTAACATAGCGGCTTCAACATCTCTTCCTAACTTCAGCCGTTCTGCAATGAGATTGGCATATCCTGAAGCCGTAGAATAGAACTCATTTGTGGGATGAATATTTCTCTGTACCTGATCTTGCTGGACAATCCGGAAAAGTTTGTTTCTATCGATTTTAACCAGGCTTGATGCAATGTTTCTTATGGGAATAAGATCATTTTTCATCTCGTCGGTAAGTCCGCGCAGTTTGATATCGTTTAATGCATCAAGCAGATTCATTATCGCCTTTCCCGAAGCTCCTTCTGAAAAATCATTGTTTATCATATCCAACTGTTTAAACAATTCGCCATTGCGGGTTACTGAAGACAGATAGATAACCGATGTCCGATAAAACCTGTGTAGATTGGCGGATTCGAGTTTACCTTCTCTGATCAAATCTCTTATTCTCATGCGGAGCAAATAGTGAAGCCATTCGCCGGCATAATGTTCGTCGTAATCTTTTCCCTTGATTTTATCCATTGCTTCAGTTCCCAGTATCACGTCTATCGGAGGCGCGACTACGGGATAAGGCTGACGGTATGTAACAAGATAGCAGCCACCGTCAAAAAACACTTTTACATCCCAGGAGAACTTATCAATTTGTTCCTTTAGCGCTTTAAGTTTTTCGATCAATTCAGGCATTCGCGCATCTATTATTTCGAGATTAGGCTCGTTTCTGTACATATAGAAAAACGCTTCGCCGAGTATCCGCTGGGCAAACGGGCTGGAATAATCGTTTTTCAGTCCGACAAGGGCGTTCCTTATGGCGTAATCTTCAATGATATTGGTTCCCTTAAAGTTTTTAAGTTCCCAGATTAAATCATCGATTGAATGTTTGCTTATTATGGTATTGAACAATTCGATCATCATCCGGTCATGTTCGCTGTAAGTATTGGTTATGTATCTGGATATATTCGGTTCATCCATTTCTCTGGGAAACCTTAACGCCGAAGATCTGTCCTGAAGTTCATCGACATCCATATTCATACCGAGATTTCTAAAAATTCCGCTGGCAATACTGTGAGCACCTTCAGACCTGACAACGGAATTCACATCGCCTACTCCATATCTGCTTTTCCCTCCGCTAAGCGACAAGCTTATCCGCAAGGTATTATCTACTCCGCCGAAAGATCCATGTTGTCGTACCAGAGACAACCTGTTGAAATAATTCGGTTCGGAAAACAGGAGGTCTTCCGTAAGGTCAATAAACTCTATCCAAACAGACATGGCCACGTCTTCTCTTAAAAATGAAGGTACGTTATCCATAATAATTTTGTTTCTGAACTCATGGAAATCTCTGTATTTGATTATCCCTCTGACACCTCCGCGCATAAAAAACTCGACCAAATCCGGAGGGCTTTCATGCAGATTATTTTTTATAGCCTGATTCAAATTCGACCGGTTAATTATATCTTTCCAGAACGATTTTTTGAAGGTTTTCCAGTTAGCCGATATCTGATGAGGATCGTTAAAGCTCTTAAAAACATCCTGAAGGATTTTCAACCCGTCGGTTACATCCAAATAACCTTTGCTGACAACATCTCTTAAAGCATAAAGTTTCAGGGCTATCAGGTTCTCATAATCCTCATATGCCAAAAGATTTTCCCAAGTAACGGAATATTCCATATAAGACGGCACAAGATCTTCTGGAATAGGCTGTGTAACAAAATTCACAAAATCCATCACCGCCGGAATATCTTTTTCCGTTATCTGCCGTGCATTATGGAAATTCTGGATAATTGTCTGCAAAGGTGCGCTAAGGTTTAGCAAAGTTTCGGGAACTTTCCCTTCGTTTTTGAGAAAATACATGGCGATAAAAGAGCAGGCATCGTTTACCTCTTTAAATGATTTGGCATAATATTTTAATGCTTTTTCGCTATTATGAAGCCGGTAAGAGATATTGCCCAGATCAAATAAAACGCCGAAAGGAGCGTATTTTGATTCGCCGAGCGATTTAAGTAAATCGTATGCTTTTTCGTAATCTTTATCTTCATAAAAACTGATCGCACTTTCACGCAGGCGTGATATCATTCGCAACACTTCGCCATGATAATGATAATCGCGAAGAAGTTTGTCTGTTATATTGGGAAGCTTAAGTATTTTTCTGTTAAGCGACAGCATATGCAGTACAGTTCTACCTTTATGTTCAAGCGCCATTACTGAATCTCTGGTAAACCCCTCTTCTACTTCGCCTGTTTCGTTAATCAGCCCTTCGGATAATTTTGATTCGTCTTCGCCCAGTTTTTTAATCACCGATAAAGGGGCAGAAGTATTGCCCGCAACATAAGCCCGCACAAACGCCGCAGGGTCTCTGGATAGCTCATCGAACATTTCTTCCGGCAAATCTTCTCTTGTAGCCAGCCCTGAACGTACTTTAGCGCTTTTATCTTTGAGCAATTCCTGCATAACAGGCACGGCAAGTTTCTGTTTTTTGGTAATGGCAAACCTTATTTTCCAGCCGTCTTTTTCGTTTCTGCTCTGTATGATAGCTTTGCGGTACTCAGAATAAGGCAGGTCAACGGAAGTATTGAATACAAGCCGTGTTTTCACTTCTTCATTTGAATTCGAGTACAATTTTTTGATTAAATCCGTCGTCAGGTCATTCCTGTCAGCAACAAGGAGCTGAATTTTCGGCCCCTGAATAATCAGCCTGTCCAAAACGGCGAAACTCAATTGCCGTTTTGCCGCAGCTATTGCGGCATCAACCGAATCGCCACATTCATCAATAAGGCGCAAAAGGTACTTATCAATTTCGCCTGGCGATTTTTGAAACATAGGCAAATCACTGTTGGCCAATGTATTTGCAAGCATCACTTTTATATCTTCGTCGTTCTCGGCGATCAGCCGGTCAACGATATATTTGTCGATCATTGTATTCGAAGCAAGAGCGAGTTTTATCTGTTTGCTTACTCCGGGTTCAGCAAACCGGTATAAGTATGCCAGGCTTGTATCGGGATTTTTGGCGACTTCAAGTTTTACGTCGTCGGCAGGATCGTCAGCCATAATATCGGATATTGGAGACCGAGCCAGAGATATTCTGACCTTGATTGAGGGATCCTGAAAATACTGCATCAGCAACACTTCGTCAGACAGAGGGCTGACAATAATCGCCTGTTTTAAATCTTCTATCACTTCAGGCGCTATTTTCCATTCATTAGCGGCGATTTTATCGGCTATGATTTCTATTAATTCGCCCATCGCTTGCGGATGTTTTATTAAATCCTTTATTTTCTCAGGGTTATTCTTCAACAGGTACCCGAAAAACAGGCTGTCGTTAACCAGATCGGTCAGAGAATCCGTAGGCGTAACACTATTGTCTATTAGTACGGCTTTAATTTTATTGGTTACAAAATCGCCGATTTTTATTCGCGATTTCGGAGTGGAATAAATTGTGTTTTTTGCAAGAACACGCAGATACGCCGGATTTCTGGTAGTTTTAGCGATTTCAATTAGCGCGTTTGCGCTGTATGTGCTTAATTTATCAACTATATCCTGCTCATTAACATCTTCGTCATATATTGTAGTCAGAGATTCTATGGGAGCACCGTCTCCCTGATTAGCGATAAGCAAGTTCAATTTATCTATCTCGTCCATTATCAGATCGGTTATACGGTCGCCGGAGAGCATTTCCTCAAGCATTCCGTTCTGTAATTCTTCAGGTTTAAGGTATTTAACCATTTCGTCAGTTATAATTACCACACCCTGAAGAAAAATATAAGAAGAGAATTTGTTCATTATTTCGTCAATGGTTTTATTAAGGTTTTCTTTAGTCTGATCATTAATTAAAATTCTATCCTGAAAAAGAATCGTATCCAGCCTCTGATTATTTCCCGGTTCGATAAGCGATATATTATAAGCACCGTTCTCTACAGATATCACAAGCGCCGATTTATTGTTCTCCTCCAGTTTGATCAATCCAGTGTTTTCCGGCGAAAAAACGTTTCCTATAGAATCATCAAAGGTTTGTTTAGGTTCGGAAGTTTGTTTTTTAACCATTCTAAGGTACTTAAACCCGTTTCTGTTATCGATAATCCTGCCTTCGAAAACTGTTCCGTCTGAGGATAGGTATTCAAAAACCGATTTATCTTCGCCTTTTACATAACTCTGTTCCATATCTCTTATCAGGGCAATTATTGAATCCACAGGCAATCCGGCTTCAACGGCAACCGCTGATATTTGCCTATGCTCAAAAACCCCGACATTAAACGACTTTAACTGCTCTATATCCGGGAAAAAGTTATCCGATTCCGACATAATAGTTAAATAATATGCCAGCCTTGCGTCTTCAGATAAAACAAATCCGCCGGTTTGATCCTGAAAATTCCCATAAATCCAGTTATCCCCGATTAATTTTTCCAGTACCGGCTGTATATCTTTTCTGAAATCAAAATCAAACCGGTGTTTCATTCTCAGTTCGCTCATCATTTCGGCAATATTGAATTCGCTTCGCAGAAACGCATAATCCAAAACAGCGTTTTTGATCTGATTGAATTTTACGCCAGATTCCCGTCCAGTTTTTTTCGCATCCTCCTGAGCGATTTGCAATTGGTCAAGTTTCGGCCCTAAAACCGCCATTATTTCCGGCGTAAATACAGTTACGGATTTTTTGTCCGCAAGATCAATTTCCCGGGCAAGAATGGAATTCAGATCGGAAAACAAAAGTTCGCGCAAATCCGACTGAAGCGCATCTTTATCCTCAAAATAATAAAACATCTGGCGCCCATGTATTTCCATTTTGTACAACCGGTATCCGTCAACCCGTTTAAAATCCGTTATCTTAACATCGTGGGTATCAAACCCTTCTATAATTTTATTCAGTTCGTCAAGCACACTGTCCGGCGCAAGCATCGGATTTTTCAGATAAACATTATCCGCAGATTCCGCGAGGAACAAAGAGATAGCTTTAGCAAGTTTCACCTGTTTTCTGGAAACATCAAACCCGATGGGATTTTCCGCCAGCCATGAAGAATCCGCAAGCGAGTTTATCGCGCTTTCTATGAATTTCTCAAAAGGGTTTTTGGTATGAGTAATTACAGACAAGTACAGGTTCTGATCGGTGATATTTTTTATTTTCGGCACAACAACGGCGTAATTTACCTCTTTTGAATTAAGCAATTCGCAAATGCCGTCGGTATGAAACCCGCCGGCTATAAGGACTGTCCATTTGCTTTTGTTTTTCTCTATTTCCGTTATGGCATTTTTAACAAGAATCTCGTCGCGTTTATGCGCCAGCTCATAAAACTCTCCGACTTGCCCAATATTTTTGTCAAGCGCTACAATATAGGGTTCCAATTCATTAATCCCGTTTCCTTCGGCTATATCTTTAAACAACGCGATAATGGCGTCTTTTGAAAACAAATCTTTGTTGGACATAAAAAATTCTTTATCGCAAAACGATAGAGTCAGGTTAAAAAAATCTCTCAAAACCATGCATATTTTATTTATTTTAAACAGGTTTTTTTCTTTCCGGTTTCTGAAAAGCCGGGCGGTATAGAAATCCTCGAGAGAATTCAGTTCCCTGTACAGGTTCTGCTGATCGACACTTTCGTAATCCAAAGCAAGTTTGCCGTACAGATAAATATTCTCCAAACCGGTTTTATCAAGTTTTTCAGTTTTAATCAGATTAACCAGATAACAGTAAAATTCTCCTGCCGTTACTTCGCCAACCTTAAAAGCAAGGTTTAACCTGAAAAGTTCGCCGAGTTTATCCCGGGTTAAATTGGTTGATAAAATATTAAAAACCTCGTGGGTTTCTTCTTCAAGCCGGTTAAAGTTTATATTTCTTTTTAAAGAATTGATTTTATTTATCTTTGTAATATCGGGAAACTTTTCCTCACTGATCTCAGTATTTGCTTTAAAAAAATTCAGGTAATCCTCAATCTCTAATGAATGATTCCTGAATGCCAGATACAGTTTATCGAACTCAAGAAGTTTACCGGAATAAACCTGCGGTTTGTATTTGTCTACAAAATCTGAAAGTTTATCCAGAATGGAGTTATTCTCCGGTTTCAGGTCCATTACCTTCCATAATACTTTGAGGTTATTAACATAAACTTCATTATTTTCCATACCCATAACAGGCACATTTGAATCCTGAGTAATCAAGAAATACTCTGATCCTGATATATCTGCCGATTTTAGCAAATAATCAGATACATTATTTCTCGATGTTTTATCGGGATAATCTTTCAAAACCGACGGATCGATTTTCCCGCTCGCCCCTTCAAGGAGAACCAGGTCGAGCCGGTTTTTGCCGAGCATTTTTCTAAGGATATTTGAGATATTTTGCTGGGCATCCAGATTGCAGTGGGCATCCTGGATATGTATTACCCATTTGTCGGATTTCGGATTAAGATGAATATTTCGCACAGATCCGTATTTGGCAGGCACAAAAGAACGTATATCTTTCGCGTTATCCGAGGCATATACCGCCTGATGGAATATTAGAGATTCCACAAGCAATAAAGATATCCACTTGTGTTTAAAAAAAGAAAATACATTCATATAAACGCACTTTTCCTTTTCACAGCATGAAAACAGCAAAAATTCAGTTAATTTATTAATTATTTCCTGATGATTAGCATACCATAAAATTTGTTAATTTGTCAATCCAAACCGGTTATGAGTAACCTGCCGGAACGCGAAGCCTGAGATACTCATTTAAAATTCCTTTCATGTTCACAATCAAATTTATGTAATTTTTTTGTTATAAATTTCGTAATAAATTATAAAGTACTTTCAGGAAAATTTATTTAATGACAAAAAAATTTATTATTCTATTAAGCATAACGATGTTCGCGGATCTCTGTAGTGCGATACCGCCTCCGTCTCACGTGGTTGCTGTCGGCGGGCATAAACAGTCTTTTTTATACTGGACACCAGTGGAATCTGCGGTAAATTACAAAATTTTCCGCTCGGTTTACAGCACTCACGGATTCACGCATATCGCCACGTCAACCTCAAATAATTACACCGACCAAAACCTTGCAAACGAGAAAACATATTATTATTATATAATAAGTTACGACGGACAAGATACCAGCCTTCCTTCGCAGACTGCTAAATCTGTTACCGTTTCGCAAGGTATGCTATGTTATTTTCAGTTCAGCGATTTCACGTTTTATTTCTCTCCATGGATTTCAGGCACTGACGGAACTACTCTTTTATCGGCTCAGGAAGCCTACCTCAACCAGAACTCGTCGGCTCCAGACTATACTTTCAATTTGAGTATGGCGCTCCAGATTACCCGCGACAGAAAATATCTGTTTTTCACAGAGTCAGGATCAATAAAAATGCTTAACTTTAAAGACCGCCGGGTGAAGATTATTGTGCCGGATCAGGTAGAAACGCTTTCAGGATTATCGTTATCCAGAGGCAACAAAAAAATAGTATACGTAAAAAAATATCTCGGCAAACTTTCAATTTATCTCAACGATACCGACGGCAACAATGAAGAACTGCTTTTGAGTAACAGCAACAACAACGCATACCCAGATTTTTCGCCCGACGGAACAAAAGCGGTGTTTGTATCCACATCCATTTCCGGCGATTCCGAATTATATGAGATAAATTTAGCTTCAAAAACCACAACCCGCCTAACAACAAACAGTTTAAATGAAGAATATCCACGGTATTCTCCTGACGGGACAAAAATATGTTTTCAAGCATTTGATTCCGCTTCAAACAGTTATGATATTTATACCATCCAATCCAACGGTAGCGGGCTAACCGGCATAACCGGTTCTTCTACTGCGAATGAATATTTCCCCGCATGGGCACCGGACGGATCAAAAATAGCGTATTTATTGAGAACGGATTACACAAATGATAGCGGAACCCAATATTATTTCCACATAACGGCCAAAAACGCCGACGGAACCGGAAACGTATCATATCTGAGCAATCAAAACAGTAAAGTTATCCGATCGGGATTGATCTGGACAGGTAAAACCGATGTGATTTCGCCCGGCAGGATATATGACCTTAGTGTTTCGGCAATAAGCCATGATTCGGTTACCCTTAACTTCACAGCTCCGGGAGATGATTGTTTCACCGGCCAGTGCACCGGATACACAATAATGTATTCTAAATCGCCAATTGATGATGAATCGGAGGCTACATTAAGAGAAATAGATATTCAGCCTTCTTCAGCCGGATCAACCGAATCGATTGTGCTTAACCGTCTGGAATGCCGGACACAATACTATATTGCCGTTGTAGCGCGTGATGAAGAATTTAACAAATCGGAGATTTCCAATATTGTATCCGCCTCGACAGACGATTATGAAGATACATCCGCCCCGCAACCTCCCTCAAACCTTACGGCAACACCGAAGAATAACCTTCGCATAAAGCTTAGCTGGAACCATTCGCCATCAAATGATACGGCAGGATATATTATAACCAGAAACAGCTCTGAAATTGCCAGAATACTCTATACCGATAATTTTGAAGATACCGTTGCTTCATTGTCGGCTTATATTTATGATGTAAAAGCCTATGATTGCAAATCGAATTTAAGCAGTTCCGTAATTTCATCGCCCGCTATCTCAAAAGACACCATGTATCCATCGGCTCCCCGCTGGATACGGGTATATAACCTTGAGCAAGGAGTTAAACTCAAATGGGAAAAAGTCGAACTGCCGGATATCGGAGGATACAAAGTTTACCGCAAATACAACGGCAGTACCCAACTTATAGCCACAGTAACCGAAAACTCGTATACGGATAATTCGGGAATTACCGGCAGAGAATATATTTATTATATAAAAACTACAGACCGTGCGGGGAATGAAAGCGGTTCATCAGATAATGTCTCGGGAACAAAAGGGTTTACCGACAACCAGCGTATACTTGTGATAATCAATTCCGCAAGTTCGGATTCTATTGAGATCGGCGAATATTATGCGTTAAAACGCAATATTGCACCGCAAAACATTCTTTACCTCAATATGCCGTTAAGTTACTCCATATCCATCAGCGATTATTTGAGCACAATACACAATCCGGTAAAAAGTTTTATACAAGATAACATGCTTTCAGACAAAATACTCTATCTGGTTACGACAAAAGGCGTACCTGTTTCTGTATCCGGCAGGTGTGTGGACGATATGCTGGCAGATATTTATAATGCCACTGCGGATTATATGCCGGCAATTGAGGATATTTATAATTATCCGCATCCATATTACGGTTCAAAAAAACGGTTTACGCCACAATATTCGATGTTATGCGTATCGCGCCTTGACGGTCCGACATCCGAACTTGTGAAATCAATAATAGATAAAGCTTTATACGCGGAAAAACATTCTTATATTTTGAATAACGGAACCATGTGGCTCGATGACCGCAACCTGAATTTCAATCTGTACGATTCATTTTATTCCTTCGCAGAACGGTTTATTCAAACACCGGCAATTGTAGCCAAAACCAATGGCATAAACGCTCAGACAGATGGTACATCATCGTTATTCGCCATAAATTCATGTTCAGATACACTTTATTATTACGGCTGGTACTCATACTGGAATTTCAAGGAGGTTTTCAACGGGTACCTCAAAGTCGGTTCAATTGCCGGACATCTGGATTCTGCGAGTTTTTATTCCGCGAACAATACCGGCGATAACAATTGGGGCATACATTTATTATCAAGAGGCGCCACAGCCGTTTACGGAGCTATAATAGAGCCTTACACAGTTACGTTTCCAAACGGCGGAATTTTTTACGACAGGTTTTTTAAAGGATTCAATCTTGCGGAATCGTATTGGAGCTCAACTAATACCATGCGCTGGCGAATGATGCTTATCGGAGACCCGCTGTATAATCCATATGCCCATGACCCTGTTCAGGACACACAGCCGCCGGTAATATCTAATATTCAGACATGCGCCGGCGGATTAAGGACATTTTTCATTAAATGGGATACCGATGAGATCACCGAACACGCAGTACAATATTATACCGGTTCGGAAACACCTGTAGATACAGGGTACAAACAGTGGTTTTCCAAAAACGCTCAGATAGTTATAGACAATTTAGAGAAAAACCAGCCGTATTACTTTAGGGTAAAATCAAAAGACCCGTCCGGCAATGAAACTGTATCGGATTATTCGGTATTCGTATACGAGGACTCCGATGACGACGAGCTCGAAGATATGTGGGAAATAGAATATTTCGGTTCAATTTCAGCACTAAATACCGGCGATGACGATAACGACGGGTTCTGCAACCTCAGAGAATTCGAGCTCGGCTACAACCCGCTTGTCAAAGAAAAAATAACACTCGCTTCATCAACCGCAACAACAATAACTTGGAACTCGCAAAAGGACAGAATATACAAATTATATTATACCAACAACATAAGCCAGACTGAAACCCAGTTCATTCAGGCTGGCCCGTACAGATTAGGCACCGGAACTCAGCTCAAATGGACTGACGACGGTATAAATACAGGGCAAAACCCACAAAACCCGGCTGTGTTAAAAAGGTTTTACAGATTGACTTCAACGCCTATATCAAGATAATAATAGAATATATTTATCCTAATCCGCGTTTTATATTATTATAAGCCGCAATGCGTAGCATTGCGCAAAAGTTTTTGTTTCTTTTTTCAAAAAGAAGAGAATCTTTTATTTTGAGACTGCTGAAAAAGTCTTTTTATTGTCACTGCGAAGCTCCAAAGGAGCTGTGGCAATCTCAGCTCTGATGATTTTGAGATCACCACGTCGTTTTGCTTTCGCAAAACTTCTCGTGATTACATAGAAATTTAAGGTTTTTCAGCAATCCCAATCTTTATATTGTAATATTTTTTAGGAGTGTTTTATTGAAAAACCGGTTTTTTATAGATAAATGCTGTGCAACAATTATCGGCGGAGCCATAGGCGATGCTTTAGGCGCACCTGTTGAGGGTATGAAACAGGGACATATAAAATCACTGTTTAAAACTTTAAGAGATTATGTAGACACCGCCGATTATATCGGCAAAGGATTGCGTTCATTCCGCCTTAAAGGTTTATATACCGACGATACCCAACAGGTTTTAACCGTCTGCGACACGATTCTTGAAAACAAGGGGCTCACGGCTTTGTCTTTGAGTAAAAAGTTCGTTGAACTATCTAAAGAAGATATACCCGGCGGATTCGGCATATACAGGGGTACAGGAGCTAACTTCAGGGCAACCATATCCGATCTTATCGGAGGGAAACCGTGGGATCAGGCGCAAGGAACTACCGCCGGCTGTATGGCGGCGGTAAGAATAGCTCCGGCAGTGATATTTTATTTCGACGATGAGATAAAACTTCTGACTAAAACCATTGAGGCATCGATTGTAACACATAAAGACCCCATCGGCATATCTTTTGCTGTTTTTCAGGCGAAATTGATACACGAACTGATAAAATCTAATCCTAATACCGGTTTGGATATCGGCGAAACCCTCGCCAACTGCCGCGATTTCTGTATTGCCGGCGAAGATATCCTTAAATCCCAGTACAGCAAAATCCTTGTAGCCGGTTACGAAACAAAAATACACGCTGTAAGCGAGTTTCTCGAAGGGTTTTTAAAAATAATTCAGTCTGAAAACGACGAAAAAATTAACCGGTACATATTTGATTTCGCATCGCAATACTCTGATATGCCCCTTACAAAGCTCACCGTTGCTTTTTCGTTTACTATTGTGCCGTTAGCGGTAAAAATATTTTACCTGAACAGGGACTCTTTTGAAAACTCAATTATATCGGCCATAAACTCGGGCGGAGATACGGATACGCTCGGTTCGCTTGTGGGATCGTTATCCGGCGCGTATCATGGGCTTAACTCTATCCCTCAAAAATGGAAACAGGGATTGGTCAACTTCAATCAGATAAAACTCCGGGCGCAAACTCTCGCCGGAGATAGAAAAAACAGCACGATCAACAATTTGCTTGATATGGAAAAACAACTCACGCAACGTGAATTTAAGTTATCCGCAGATTTTAATAATTCCAAACAGAAAAAAAATCAGAAAAAATTATCATCAACAACCGATATCTCTAAAAAACCGCAGAAAGACCCTGCGGCAATACTTATACCCAAAAAAGAGAATAAAGCGGATTGGCGCAAGTACGAGAAACAAAAATCAAAATTAAAAAAATTCAGGCGCGAAACCAAATCTTTCCGTGAATCATAAATAAAACAACGAATATATAAACGCCGACCCTAAAGGCACGGATAAATTATCAAGCCCATTAGCACATAACCCTTCAAAAACAGCGGCGCCAAAAGCGATTGCCGCAGACGCACCGATATCGTACCAGCCCAATCCGTTATTTTTTATAAAAATTACGATCAAACTTGCCGCAAAACTTATGGAAAACATTATTATCGAACCCAAATAAGTTTTACTGCATTCGCCGATTTTATATTTTATTTTTCCATAATGGAATCCGATAATTCCCGCAAATGAATCGCCTAACCCGAGATTGAGCATTCCAACAATTCCTGCCCAGCGTTCGTTTTGTTCCCAGCAAAACCAAATAAGCATAACCATTGCAACCGGATAATAAATTGTTCCATGATGGTTCGATCCTTCAATATGCGCCAGCTTGAATATGAATTCGCGCATAAAACCGGTATTTGAAAGAATGAACAATACAGGAAGTATAATAGCGGCTTCTTTTGTCTGAAAAATGAAGAAAACGGAAACTCCCCATAACGCTACAGCAGTATGAATAAATTTCTTGTTAAACAAACCGCTTAACCCAAACATTCGCCTTATGGATTCCGATACTGCAAACAATCCGAGATTGACAACAACGCAAACAGCAAGCGTTTTCCAATCCCTAATAGGAATAAAACCAAAAAAATTAAAAAATTTGTCAGCAAAATAAACTGAATTAAATTTTAAAGCAATCAAGATCAAATTTTCCGGCCCCATTTTTTTCCCTGAAATGAATCCCTTCGTATCAGTTCTTCGTTTATTTCATTTAAAATTCGGGATTTATCGAGACACCACTTCGGCGCAACCAGAATATCGGGATGTCTCTCCCCCGTCAAACGTTGTATCAACAACTGCGGAGGCATTTTTTCCAGAAAATCGCAGACTGTTGAAACATAAGAACGTTCATCCATCACTTTAATTAAACCGCCGGCATACATTTTTTCCAAAACAGTATTTTTCACGATATGAAGCAGGTGTATTTTTATCCCCTGCACATCAAGCGACGCCGTTATATCGGCCGTATACATCATATCATTATGAGTTTCGTCAGGCAAACCGAGAATTACATGAAGGCAAATATTTATATTTTTATTGATGGATTTTGTCATGGCAACAGCGTTTTTCAAATCATTGACAGAATGCCCTCTATTAATAGCTTGAAGAGTGCGGTCGTTAGCGCTCTGCATGCCGTATTCTATCCAGACATAATATTTTTCAGCATAATCGGATATCAGGCTAATTTTATCTTTATCCACGCAATCCGGCCGTGTGCCGATAGAAATTCCCACAATTTCATCGAATTGCAGTATCGAATCATAAATTTGTTTCAGTTCGCCAACCGGTTTATAAGTATTTGTAAAAGATTGGAAATAAGCAATAAACTTTTGCGCTTTGTATTTATCTTTAAACCTGTTTATATATCCGGCAATCTGGTTTTCAAGAGAAATATCCCGTTTATAAGCACCTGTTCCTGAACCGGCCGGGTCGCAGTAGGCGCATGGAGTTCCTTTTTCGCGGTTAGGACATGTAAAACCGGCATCAATGGGAATTTTGTATACTTTAGATCCGAATTTTTCTTTTAAAAAAGAGCTGAAATTGTTGTATCTGAGTTTTTTTTCGTTAAAATTCATCAAGGCAACCTGACTAAAACTGTTTTTTGTTTCTAAAATATTTTTTTTATATTATATTAAAGTTCTGCCGAGATACAATTTTATTATAATATAATCCTTAATGGTCATTTATTTACTAAAATAGATATTAATATGATTCAATAAAACGGGTAATTTCAGCAAAACACAGGACAAATTTATGAATTATGTTATTAAAAACGGCGATATATATACTCCCGAAGATATCATAGACAAGGGCCTGCTTGTTCTAAAAGGCCGCAAAATCCACCGGATACTGTACCCTGACAGCATCGACCAATGGAATATCGACGGTGATTATACCGTAATCGACGCTCAAGGCGATGTAGTCGTGCCTGGATTTATCGACCTGCATATTCACGGCGGAGCCGGAGCAGACACCACCGATTCCACTGTGGAAGATATCCGCAAAATTGCCGATTTTCATCTGCAAAACGGAACTACTGGTCTTTTGTTGAGTACAATGTCAGGCTCTTCGCGAGACGATCTGAAACAGCAGGTAAACTTAATATCGCAAACTATGGAATATTGCGATTCCATATTGGGGATTCATCTTGAGGGCCCTTATCTGAACCCCGATTATTCGGGAATGTACCCTTCATCTACGTTCAGACTGCCGGATGTGAATGAAATAAAAGAGCTTATGGATATTTCTTTCAATAACATAAGAATGATCACCATAGCGCCTGAACTTGAAGGCGCTCTTGACCTTATAGGCTGGTGCGCGGGGCATGGTATTGTACCTTCTTTAGGGCACTCAAAAGCGGATTATGAACTGATACTGAAATCTATCGCTTTAGGATTATCACACGTAACACATATATTTAACGCTATGCCTGCTCTGCATCACAGAGATCCCGGAGCGGTCGGGGCGGCGCTTATGGACGACAGACTGTCCGTTCAGGTTATTTGCGATGGTATCCATCTGCATCCGCTGATTATAAAGATGATTGTGCGGCTTAAGAACTGCCATAACATCTGCCTTGTAACCGATGCCATGAGAGCGGCGGGCATGCCTGAAGGAACATATAATCTCGGCAAGTTTATGAAGGTAGAATACAAAAACGGGTGTATCCGCTCACAGGAAGGCGGTTTGGCGAGCACGCCGATGACGATGATTGAATCATTTAAAAACCTGATCGCTTTTGGCGATATTTCTTTTTCACAGGCGATTCAGGCAGTAAGCGCTACTCCCGCAAAAGTTCTTGGAATCGCTGATATTACCGGTTCCATATCGGAAGGTTATGATGCCGACATTCTGATTCTCGACAGAGAACTCAACATAAAAAATATCTTCCTGAAAGGCGAACAGGTACTTTAAAGGTTAGGATCGCTTAAAAAGTCTTTTATATTGTCATTGCGAAGCAAAGAAGGAGCCGTGGCAATCTCAGCTCTGATGATTTTGAGATCACCACGTCGTTTTGCTTTCGCAAAACTTCTCGTGATGACATAGAAATTTAATGTTTTTTCAGCAATCCCAGTTTATGGTTCCTGATACGTATCGGCTTTTTTAATCATGGATACATGCCAGTCAAGCAGAAATTTTTCAGCTTGTTGATTTTTACCTTCCACATCGGCAAGCACTCTAAAAACTGGTTCCGTACCTGACCCGCGCATCCATATAAAAGCTGTGCATCTGTTATTTTTGTTTAGAAACACTATTTTGAAATCGCCCTTTTGCGATCCGGTTCTGAATTGGGGCCCCATGCCAATAATTGTTTCAGTGCCTTCGTGGTTTACAACCTGATAATTGACAATGCCGAACTTTTCGGATAACGCTTCTTTATTTTCATTCCATTCTTTGATAAAAATATGTTCGTAATTGGCTTTTAATTGGGCATGGTCTCCGGTTTGTATTTTTACCATAGCCCGCTCATCGAAAGCGCTTGTGGTGGTATATGCGGGAAGCGTGCTGACAATATCGAACAGTTCTGCGCCCTGCTGAAATTTATCAATTTGTCCTGACCGGGAACACCAAATCTCAAAAAGACCGGGTTTGTTTTTTTCCGATTTTAAAACCAGCATTTTGATAAACGCGAAAATAGTATTTATAGGATCACGAACAGTGCTTGGAAGTGTAATATTTCCGCCGTTACTTCCTTCTCCGAGTATTCGGACGATATATCCTTCTTTAAGTTTTTTCTGGGCAAGCGAGACAACGTTTGCCTCACCTACTTCCGCTCTGAACACTTCGGCGCCGAAAAATCCGGCTATTTTTTCTATCCTGCAGGATGTAGGTCCGTTCACTATGACAGCTACTTTTTGTTCAGGTTTTCCCTGAGTATCGTAGGTCAGTTTTCCGGCAAAAACCAGATACGACAGTTCAGAAACAACACTGAGCGCAAAAACTTCCTGAGCTTCCAGAACGCTGGATTTACCGTAATTATCTAGCGTAACAACATTGCCTCTGTCTCCATCGCAATCAGGCACATAAGCAAACCTGAATTTTTTGTCTTTAGCGGATAGTTTTTCCAGTTCCTGCTTTGCTATATCGAGAGAAATTCCTTCCGGCACTATCCGGTGAACAAATTGGCGTGGTTTATCATTTATCGCGACAACATCTATCCCCATATTTTGCAAATATTTTTTATCAATGGATACCGCTCTTGCGGAACCGTTGAGTTCAGCGAGTACTCCTATGCCGGTTTGAGTGATCATTGATTTAATTGTTTGCATCATTTTTTCACGTTTTTTATCGTCTTCAATACCTGTAACTACGAGATCGGTAAACGCGCAGTATTTATCGATAGCCTGAGCTTTGTATTTATCTATATTATTAAAAATACCGGTAATTCTTGCGCAAGGGATATTATCTACCGCGCAAATCATTTCATTTACCCATGACTGATCAAAAAAACACCTGAGAAACTTATCTATAATCGGCTGTGCTTCGGTTTTGCCTAAAACCGCGCCATCTCTTAACCCGAATTTCAATCCGTTATGCCCTATGGGATTATGACTTGCGGTAACGTACATGAAACCGTCTATTTCGTCGGAAGTTTTTGTGTATGCCATAATTTCAGGAGCGGAAGAGATAAAAATGTATCTCACATCGCATCCGTATGCCAAAAGGGTTTTTATAATAACCATTGCTATTTCCGGCCCTGTATGTCTTGAATCTATACCCACAACGATAATAGGATCATGAATTTTTTTTGTTTTAACTAAAAACTCCGAAAACAGCCTTGCCGCTCCGGCAACCATGATTTTATCCAGCATCCCTATTTCCGGATTAGAGCTTTCTTCATTTCCGTCTAAAGCAAAAACCCGGCGCCATCCCGATACTGAAAAAATACTGGTTTTGAGGAATTCGTCTTTCTGTTTGCTGTCGAAAGTATCGGTCGAAGAAAATATTTTCTTATCCGGGTCACCGATGAACAAACCGGTTTTTTCATGGAAAAACATTTTTCCCTCCAAAATTTAGCGGTTAAACATTAGATTTAGTATAAAAATTTAATTATATTTATATTGTTTAAGCTGATATTATAATAACTTGAAGACTTAAAAAAGCTTTTTATGTATCATATTGACAAAATACCGGCCGTTTGGTAATTTTACGCAAATATTATACAGGAGAATATCATGAAAACAAATACCGCATCGTTTATTGCCGTTATTCTTGCATCCGCTTTTATCTTTTCCGGATGCGGAAAAAACCCTGAGGAATCTTTTCAGCAAGGAATCGAACAATATAATTCAGGCCGGCTTAAAGAAGCTATATCCAGTTTGTCATATACCGTTGATATCGAACCAGAAAATGTTCAGGCAAGATTTTATTTGGGAATGTCCTACAAAAAGACAGGGGATATAAAAAGAGCTTTAGAACATATAGACTACTGCCGTCAATTGAATCCAGAAGATTTTTTTATTCTGCATAATCTGGCGGACTGTTATTTTCAGTTAAAAAATTATGACCAGTCACTCAAATGGATCAGGGAATCATTAAAAATAAAACCTGATTTTCTGGATTCTCATCTTCTTTTAGGAGCGGCTCTTTTTAAATCGGGTAAAACCGAACCGGCTCTGGAAGAACTGCTGTTCCTTACAAAAATTACGGAAAAAGAGAATGATTCGTATATTAAAAGCCAATCCAAATTCATGCTCGCGGAACTTTATATTCAGGAATCAAAATATCAGGAATCGATATCGCTTTTAAAGAACCTGCTTGAGGATGATCCTGCATCTCCGGTGTATATATATTATCTCGGTTTGGCATACAGCAAGATAAACGATCAGGAAAAATTGAAAGAACAGATTGCAAAGCTCGAATCTATAAACAGCCCGCTAGCCAAAGACCTGAAATCGCTGGTTAAATGATGTAATCAATACCGTTTTTTGACAAAAAATTATACTCATCGATGGTTATCAGTTTAAACCGCAACTGGGGTTGGACCTGCTCAATTTTTAAATAAAGCTGTCCGCCGGTTTCAAGATTGAGATTGGTATAAGCAAGGATAAACAAACCTTTTACTTTTATTATTATTTCCCGTTCATTTAGAATTTTTGATACTTCACAAGGAATAACCTGCTCCTTACGGATGGATTTTCTAAGTTTTTCGAGATTGCTGATCAGATTTTGCTTATTCAATAATTTACCTCCGCAAACTAAAATTTATTTATGTTCATCTTAATAGAATGCAATTATGATCTCAATAAAATTTATATAAAATGGGTATTAGAAAAAAAGTATTTACTTTTTAGAAAATAAATTAGATAATATTTTCCCTTTTTCATTTAAAAGGCTTTTTAATAAAAATCCGGTAACCGAAAAACTTTAACACGGCATAAAATTACAATTCTAAAAGCGAGGCAAACATGGAAAGAAAAAGTAACATTGAAACAGTCAGAAATATCGGCATTATGGCGCATATCGATGCCGGAAAAACCACATTGACCGAAAGAATACTCTACTATACCGGTAGATCTTATAAACTTGGCGAAGTCCATGACGGTGCGGCTACTATGGACTGGATGAAACAGGAACAGGAGAGGGGAATAACTATCACCTCAGCGGCAACGACCTGTTTTTGGAAAGACAACAGGATCAATATAATCGATACACCCGGGCATGTTGATTTTACTGTTGAGGTTGAGAGGAGTTTGCGCATCCTTGACGGCGCGATAGCAGTTTTTTGCGCTGTGGGTGGTGTAGAACCACAGTCTGAAACCGTATGGAGGCAATCGGATAAATACAACGTTCCCAAACTTGCTTTTGTAAACAAAATGGATCGGTTCGGAGCAGACTTTTATGAAGTGGTCCGCATGATGGAAGAACGGCTTGAGACAAATCCGGTTCCGATTCAACTGCCTATCGGGAAAGAGGATAATTTTAAAGGAGTAATAGATCTTGTCAAGATGCACGCGGTAATATATGACGACGAATCTTTAGGTAAAAATTACCATATTGAGGATATCCCTGAAGATTATGTAGCAAAAGCAAAAGAATACAGGCTGAATCTGCTTGAAAAAGTGGCGGAAATAGACGATCATCTCCTTGAAAAATACTTAAATGAGGAAGAAATCAAGGAACAGGAACTGATTGATGTTATCCGCAAAGCCACCATAAACAATAAAATTACGCCTGTTCTTTGCGGATCGGCATTTAAAAATAAGGGTGTTCAGAGGCTTCTGGACGCCGTAGTAGCGTTTCTTCCTTCTCCGATTGATCTTCCGCCGGTTAAAGGACGTGATCTGAATACCAATGAGGAAATAATAAGAAACGCCGATGACAATGAACCTTTTTCCGCTCTGGCGTTCAAAATTATGTCTGATAAACACATGGGAAAATTGGTCTACTTCAGGGTATATTCAGGTAAATTAATGGCGGGCAGTTACATATATAACAGCACTCGCGATTCTAAAGAACGTATAGGAAGAATATTCCTGATGCACGCCAATAAACAGGAAAGTCAGGAATGGATTTTTGCCGGTGATATAGCCGCAGGAGTAGGATTCAAGAATACCTACACTGGAGACACTATATGCGATGAAAAAAACCCGATAGTACTTGAAGCCATCGAGTTTCCGGCGCCGGTTATGTCTATTAAAATCAATACGGACAGCACATCCGATTCGGATAAACTTACAACCGCTCTTATGAAACTATCTGAAGAAGACCCGACATTCACTGTTGAAACCGATGAGGAGACAAAAGACATTATCATTTCCGGCATGGGAGAACTCCATCTGGAAATAATTGTAGACAGGCTTCTTCACGAGTACAGCGTAAAAGCGGAAGTCGGTAAACCTCAGGTAGCGTACAGAGAGACTATCACTTCGTCGCAAACTATAGACTACAAACACGTAAAACAATCCGGCGGGCGGGGCCAATACGGGCATGTGGTTATGGAAATAATACCGGGCAATCCGGGTTCGGGGTTTGAGTTTTGCAACGAGATAGTCGGAGGCAGAATACCAAAAGAATATATCCCCGCAGTGGAAAAAGGGATTATTGAGGCGATGAAAAGAGGCATATACGCGAAATACCCCGTTGTGGATGTTACGGTAAGGCTAATTGACGGAAGTTATCATACTGTAGACTCATCTGAAATGGCATTTAAAACTGCGGCTATGGATGGTTTCAAAAAGGCATTTATGCAGGCAAACCCTGTGCTTCTTGAGCCTATAATGTCGGTAGAAATAGTTACTCCCGAACAGTTTTTGGGCGATGTGGTAGGCGATATATGTTCGAGAAGGGGGAAAGTGCTCGGTATTGAGTTGCGTGGAAATATGCAAGTTGTTGATACGGAAGCTCCTTTATCTGAGATGTTCGGGTATGCCACAAGCCTCAGGTCTCTGACTCAGGGCAGAGCAAACTACTCTATGCATTTTGAAAGATATACCGAAGTACCGTATGATGTTCAGAATAAAATTATTCAGGAGCGTATGGGACACAAAAAATAAATGCATTTATTTTTCAAATTCTTTATAGAGTTATTGACTGACGATTGTTTATTTGGTAAATTTTTAAATTCATAATTCTTTTAAAGTATTGGTATTATTTTATGGATCATCCTGTAATCAAAGCTTTTTTCGATTCCGGCCCGGTAGGGCAGGGGATAATATCTATTTTATTGGTTCTTTCCATTGTGGCATGGGGAATTATATTTGAGAAAATATTTTATTTTCGCAAACTCAATGCCGAAGCGAAGGTTTTCCTGAACTATTTTCATACACGGGCAAGATCGGTTGTAGGGTCCAAAATCATGGATAATTTTAAGAACGAATCTATTTTGAACAAAATTTACATTACAGGAACCAAAGAACTTGAACAGATTAAAAAGAATTTTGCCCCGAATGATAAAACTTTGACTAAAATACAGCAGAGCGATATCGAAATCTCGCTTCAGGGAATAATGTTACAGGAAAGCCATAATCTGGAGCGAAATATAATCATGCTCGCGACATCGGCAAACGCCAGTCCGCTTTTGGGACTTTTGGGTACTGTATACGGTCTTCTTGGAGCTTTTTACAACATGGGGCAGATGGGTAACGCCAGTATAGAAACTGTTGGACCCGGCATAGCTGAAGCGCTGGTTACAACAATATTGGGGTTGTTTGTCGCAATTCCTTCGGCGGTTGGTTATAATTATATTTTGAATTACATAAAAAATCTTATGGCCGACGCTGAAAATTATATGGCTGAATTTATCACTCTGGTTGACAAAGGGCATTTTGAGTGATAACCGGAGATTCTTATGGTGCGACAATTCGGATCTTTATATAAAAGCAAGGCATTAAGCGATGTCAATCTGACAAACTTGATAGATGTATGTCTTGTAACGCTGATAATGTTTATTTTGATAGCCCCTGTGCTCGAACAGGGAATTACAGTGAAGCTTCCTTCAACCTCTACTAAACAGATGAAGTATCAGGAAGCGGTAACAATAAGCGTATCAGCGGATAAGAAAATTTATCTTGGAAACAGCCTGGTTTCCATACCGGAGCTTGAAGACAGGCTGAGAATGATGCTGGCGACTAACGTTGAACTGCCTTTGATTTTGCGTGCCGATAAGAATCTGCCTTATGAGTTAATAGTGAGAATTCTTGATGTAATTCAGAAATCCGGCGGATCAAAACTCGGCCTTGCGACAAAAATTGAGATTGTTAAGTAAAAAATTGTTTTTTTTATTCGGGAGTTGTGTAAAATATTTAAAATGAATCTAAAAGATTTGGTTGTTAAGAGAAAATATTTTTTTGTTTCGGCTGGCATTCATGTCATGGTTATCGGTTCGATGATAATGATATCCGGCGTGTTGTTCAAGAGGCATCAGGAACCCGTAAAGATTCATGAAGTGGAGTTATTCAACCCTGCTCCTCCGGCTCCTGAGCCCGAAGCTCCGCCTCAGCCGAAAGAAGAACCGATTGTAATGCCTGAAAAACCGAAGGAAGTACCGAAACCAAAAGTAAAACCGCCCGAACCGCTTGAATCGGATTTGAAGAATAAAATTATGAAGGAGTGGAATTCTGTCGAAAAAAAAAACCTTCAACAAGACTCAGCGGTGAAAGGCGATATACCGATAAAACCGTAGGCAACAAAGTTGGTCTATTATATTATATAGGGCTTATAAAAAGCAGGATTTATACTCAATGGATAATTCCCGCTTCATTAAGGACGCAGGACAAATCCATTGTAAAAGTTAAGTTGATAATAAAAAAGAACGGTACCGTCGCATCTGTGGAGTTTCTGGAAGAGTCTCAAAATCAATTATTGAACCGTTCCGTAAAAGACGCAATATCGAATTCTCAGCCGTTCCCTCCTTTTCCGAAAGAATTGCAGGAAAATTCGCTTGAAGTAATTGTAAATTTTGACACAAACAATCAAGAGGGAATATAAAAGTGAAAACACCAACTATGAAAAATTTGTTATTTATCGTATTTTTCATAATAAATCTTGTTTATTGTTCATACTTGTTTTCTGCAGAAGTCGAAATTACTATTTCAAAACAAATTGAGCGCAAAACAAGGTTGACTCTTCTTCCTTTTTATGCTCAGGCAAAATCGCAATCCGAGTTTATAATTTTAGCAAAAGAAATATTTGCCATTGCCGAATTCGATTTCAAGCACTCCGGTTATTTTCAGTTATGGCCTGAAGAAAAGTTGCCTGAAAAGGCTCTTGATCAGGCAAAAGATTTCGAAAATTTAAATTTTGATTTCTGGCTGGATTACGGCACCGAAATGGTTACAAAAGGGATATTCGAAGTATCCGGGGACAATATTACTATTAAGTTCAGGGTTTTCGATATGGCTTCGCGCTCTATTTATTTTGAAGATGCCATATCCGGCAGTCAGTCGAAACTGAGATCTTTAGTTCATACTATCACCGCAAACCTGATTGAGAAGGTATCCGGCCGGCCGTCCATAGCTACCACTAAAATAGCTTATGTAGCTCAAACCGGAAGCGCAAAAAATATTTATATTATGGATTATGACGGCTACAACCATTTTCAGTTTACTTTTGACGATACCATAAACGTCGATCCCGAATGGAACAGGGAAGGTAATGCGGTTTTATACATGAGTTATATTCAGACATACCCGTTTATCTACATGAAAAAACTCAATGCGGACAAAATAAACCTTATATCGGGCAAACCCGGTTTGAACGCTTTTCCGGCTGTTTCTCCTGATGGGCAAAAGATAGCGTGTACGTTAAGTTTCAACGGAAACCCTGAAATTTACGTGATTGATTTTTATGGAAATGTGATTAAGAGAGTAACATGGACACCGTCTGTGGAAAATTCGCCCACTTGGGCGCCTGATAATCAGACGCTGGCTTTTGTATCCGACATGGGCGGGACAGGGCGCCCGCAGATATATGTCAAGAATTATCTTGCAGGAGACGATATTGATCCGCGGCGAATAACTTTTTCCGGCAACTACAACTCGTCTCCAGACTGGTCGCCTATTCCGGGATCCAACATTATAGTATATACTTCATTATACGGGCGAAATTCCGAGATATGCATCGTAGACGCAAATACGGGTGATTACAGGCGTGTAACGACATCTTTGGAGTCTGAAGAAGACCCTTCCTGGGCGCCGGACGGAATTCATATTACGTATACGATAACACAAAACTATAAATCAGATATTTATTTTATGGACATCCGGGATGGAGTTCCGGTAAAATTGACTTCATCGAAAAATAATTGCAGTTCTTCTGCATGGGGGCCATCATACAAAAAAACCAAATAACAAAATCTTAGGAGGGTGAACATGAATCTAAAAAAACAACTATTAAATTTTGGAGTACTTGGTTTGGCGATTACCATGCTTGCAGGTTGCCAGGCTGGTCCCAAGAAAGTTAAAGGCGATATTCCTTTGACTGTAATACCTTCTGGTCAATTCGTAAGTCCGCCTGAAGAATACAAACATATTTTCAAAAATATCTATTTCGACTACGATAAATCCGACATCAGAGCCGACATGGAAGGTAATCTGGTTCAGATCGCGGAATGGCTGAAAACCAATGCACAGGTACTTTTGAAAGTAGAAGGACACTGCGATGAGAGAGGATCTGACGAATACAACCTGGCTTTAGGCGAAAGAAGATCTTTGAGCGTTCGCAGATTTCTTGTTGAACAGGGTGTTGATTCCGCAAGAATTACAACCGTAAGTTTCGGCGAAGAAAGGCCGGCAAATCCTGGTCATGACGAAGCCGCATGGGCTGAAAACAGAAGATGCGAATTCAAATTAGCTCAATAATCAGTCTTATCTAAAGCTGTTTGAATTAAAAAATGATATATGTCTACGAATGATTTTAAACCGGTCATTCGTAGACTTTATCATTTTATAAAGAAATATAATTTTAGCATGGAGGTTCTTTTTTGTGATGAACAGGTTTTTTGTTATTATTCCCGCAATAGGCGCAATGTTTTTTATCTCAGGTTGCGCCGATGAGTTACGTAAAGAAATGATCCAGAGAGATGAATCTTTTCAGCAGGAAATTTCTCAGGTTCAGGACAAAACGCTGACTACGGAAAACCGTCTTGATGAAATAAGCAATCTTCTGCTTAAAATGAACGAAAACAACAACCAGAATTTCGACACTTTAAACAGCAAAATTGCCGGACTGCAAAAAGAGATAAACAGTTTACAGAAGCAGGATGACAAGATTGCCGCCGAAATTGAAACACGGGACAAAAAAACCGGCGAGAAACTCAAGATTATTCTCGATGAAGTTTTGAATGAGAATCAGAAAATTATTAAAAGAATAAGAACTATTGAAACACAGGTATACGGTGAAGCTCAGCCTGAGCCGGTTGTGGAAAAAACCAAAGTTCCGGCTAAAAAATCTTCAGCGCCGTCTTTTACTCCTTCCGGCGCAGGAGCGGCAGGCGACTATACTCAGCATACCGTTAAAAGCGGCGAGAATTTATGGGTTATAGCGCAAAATTATGGTGTTTCTATGGAAGATATCGTTCAGGCAAACAATATGGAGAGTATCTCCGACGTTATAAGGCCGGGCCAGACATTGAGAATTCCGGTTAGAAAATAATCATCTGGATTTATCAAATTTTCGCCCGAACCTTGAGCGCAACTGTTCGCCCACAATATTGAAGCATAGAATAGTGATTGTGATTACCGCTCCGGGAAATAAGGTAATCCATGGCGCAGACCGGAAATAATCTCTTCCCTGACTAACCATACCACCCCATGTAGGATCGGGGGGTTGGAGTCCAAGCCCGAGAAAACTCAGGGAACTTTCCGTTAAAATAGATACGCCTATCTGCAAAGTTGAGGCAGTGATGATTATTCCCGAACACAAGGGCAGAATGTGCCTTATCAGAATATAGAATTGGTTTGCGCCAAGCGCTCTTGCCGCTTCAATATGGTTTGAATTCTTGTGTTTCAGGGTTTCGCCCCGAATCAATCTTGAAAACCCCGCCCAGCTTATTGCGGAAAGAGTAATAATCACCGATTTAAAGCCAGGCCTCATTATTGATGATAATCCGATTGCCAGAAGAAGTGAAGGAAACGCAAATGTAATGTTTGTCATAAACCCCAGTATTGAATCGAATATACCTCCGAAATATCCGCCGATAAACCCAAGCGTAATGCCTATCGATAAAGCGCACACAGTGGATATAATACCGATAGCGAGCGAAAATTTTCCTCCGCTCATAATTCTGCTGAGTACGTCCCGTCCCCTGTCGTCAGTTCCCATAGGATGCGAAAAAGAAGGCGGCATTTTAACGTAATTCAAATCCGGTTTTAAAGGATCGTGCGGCGCAATAAAATCAGAGAACAGCGAACAAAAAACAATTATTAAAATCGTAGTCAAAGCTGTATAAAAAAGAATATCTTTCAGTTTCATTTAAGTTCTATCCTCGGATCAAAAAGCGTATAGAGAAAATCTATCCAAATATTGACTCCGATAAATATTATCGTACCTAACAAAATACCGCCCATTATTACCGGATAATCTCTCTGGTTTATCGCCATAACAATATAACTTCCGACACCGTTCCATCCGAAAATAGTTTCCGTAAGAACGGAACCATTCAGATAACTTCCGAAATCAAGCCCAATCAAGGTTATAATCGGGATAAGCGCATTTTTCAGCGAATGACGCATAATTATAGATACCGGATGAATGCCTCTACCCCTCGCCGCACCGATATATCTTGCTTCTTTGACAGATTCCATGCTTGTTTTTGTCATGCGCGCAAGATACGCCGCAGACCGACTGCCAAGCGTTATTGCCGGAAGTATAACATAAGCTATTTCACCGTTGCCTACTCCTGAAGCAGGCAAAACCTGAAGCCAGCGCGAAAAAATGTATATCAGGAATAATCCGAACCAGAAAACAGGTGTGGAAATACCAAATGTTGTCAGAAAAGTAAGAATCTGATTCCAAAATGGCATTTTAACGCAGGCGGATACAATACCTAACGTTATACCGGAAAAAATAGATATTATTATGCTAAATAGAGCTAAGCGCAACGTATTCGGAAACCTTTCAGCGAAAGAGGATATCACGGTTTTATTTGTGATATAAGAGCGCCCCATGCCTCCCTGAAAAACGTTTTTTATATACAGGATATACTGACTGCCCCATCCCTTGTCGTCGAGATGGTATTTCTGGCGTATGCTATCGATACGGTCTTGAGTAACTCTTTCCCCTACAAGATAATATACCGGATCGCCCGGAGCGAGTTTCAAAAGAAGGAAAGTAACCAGAGTAACTCCAACTAAAGTCGGTATGCTTTCAATAATTTTTTTAAACAGGTATAATGCGGGCATTATTGGCGTTTTTCCAGTTTGATTTCGAGTCCTTTGTCAACATTATATACCGGAGCGAGAAAATAGTTTTTCACCCATGGCTGAACTACGGTATATTTCTTTTTATGCCAGAGACAACACCATGGACAGTCATTAGAAATGATGTTCAGGGCCTCACTGTATAATTTATCCTGTACTGACTTATCTACTTCAGTCCGGGCACGTTCGATAAGTTTATCGAATTGCGGGTTTTTGTAGTGTACTCTATTGCCGGCCGGTCCCCAGTTTACCGACGCAAAAGTCGGGTATAAGAAATTCTCTATATCCGGATAATCCGCCCACCACGATAATATAAACATTTTCGCCTCGCCGGTAGATATCTTTTCCTTAAAAGCAGTCCATTCAAGTTCTTCCAGCCGGACTTTCAAACCGATATTTCCAAGATCATGTTGTATAAGTTCAGCTATACCTTCCATTTCCTTATCGCTATTAAAAACCAGGGTCAGAGTCTGATTCTTAAAATCGATTCCGCTTTTTTCCAATTCGGCTTTTGCATAAGAAGGGTTATAATCGTGTTGCGGATTAAACGATATCTTTTCATCGATCAGTACTTTCGGTACAGGGGATTCTGCTTTTGTTACTCTTGAATTCATAAAATTCTTTATTATCATATCCCTATTGATTCCAGCAACAACAGCCCGGCGGAACGCCGGGTTTGAATACGGATATTCAAGGCAATTGAATCCAAGATAATAAGTATTTAGAATATCTGTGCTGAAAACAAGGTTTTTCCATTTTTCGTACTGGGTAAAATACTCGAATTCAGCTCGTGGAATTTCAAGAATATCGATATTTCCGTTTTCAAATTCTGTTATAGCAGTAAAATCTTCAGGGACTATCCTGACAACCAGTTTTTCAAGTTTCGGTTTGCCTTCAAAATAAACATCGTTTCTTATGAGTTCGATTTTATTTCCTCGTTGCCAGTTCGCAAACACAAAAGGTCCTGTTCCCACCGGAATATATTGAATGCCGTGTTTGCCTTCAGGCTTTATGACCATTGCGTTTGGTGTAGTCAACATCGACAAAAAAGGCGAAAACGGCTGATCAAGGATAATTTCAAATACATGGTCGTCAACTGCGACAAACCCTTCAACTTCCCCAGATTTTCGCAACAAAAAGCTCTCTTTTCCCTTAACTTTCTCAAAAATCCACGAGCGCGGGGATGAGACTTCGGGATCAAGTATTCTTTCAAACGATTTTTTGACGTCTCCTGCAGTAAGGTACTCGCCGTTTGAGAATTTTATGTCTTTTCTCAAATAAAACCTGTATTTTGCCCCGTCCGGTGAAATTTCCCATTTTTCGGCAAGATCGGGTATTATGTTCAGCTCTTTGTCAAGGCGTACCAGCCCGTTATACAAATATGCCGCCAACATGCCTCCATCGACATCCACAATAAACGCCGGATCAAGAGTTGTTATATCTTGTTTCAGACGCACGAAAAGGGTGTTATAAACCCTTTTTTCGAGTTCACAACCACTGCCACAGCATAGCAATAACCCCACGATAAAAATAACAAATATTTTTTTATTCAATTTTATCCTTTCAGCAATAATTTGCCGGTCCCTGGCCCCTGCATAATTGCCTCATTTATTATATGTTTGCCGTTTACCCAGACATGGATTATGCCGGACGGTTTTAATTTCGGATTATCGTAAGATGAATTATCTTTTATTTTTTCCGGATCAAATATAACAATATCGGCATAAAAATTTTTCCCGATTATTCCTCTGTCGGTCAAACCGATTTTCTTTGCCGGAAACCCTGTAATTTTATAAATGGCAGTATGAATTGGCAACAATTTTTCGTTTAGCGCAATTTCCAAAAACCTGACAAATGTAGAATAAGTTCTCGGATGCGGGTTTGAAAGATCGTTGTAAGAGCGCACTGAACTGTCTGAAGCGATCATGCAAAGAGAGTGTTTAAGAATTTTTCTTAAATTCGATTCATCCATAAAAATGAAACTCGCTTCAGCTTCAAATTCAATTTCTATTAAAAAATCGATGAATTTTTCCCAGAATTTAGTATCATATATATTAATAAAATCGCTTATTTTTTTACCAAGCAACTCTCTTTTGTCGTCTCTGATAGCGGTTACGATTATATTTTGAGCGTCTTGATCAGTATAACGGTTTCTGAGATATTGAGCGTATTTTGATTTGATTTCTTTAGTTTTCAATCTCTCAAGAGCATTCTGAGAACCTCCGTCGAAAATTTCCTGCGGTATAATCCAGTCGAGATCAGTGTTTAATGCGTTATACGGATACCTGTCAAAACCCACATCAATGCCATCGAGCGGTTTATGTTCGATTTCAAATAAAACAGAGTCAATTTTGTGCCAGTTTTTTCTCCCGCATGTTTTCAGATGAGATATCTGAAGCGGAATTTGATGTTTATTAATCACCTCTATTACTTCCCCGACGCTTTCAAGAAGAGTATCTCCTTCGTTTCTTATATGAGCTCCCAAAAACCCGCCTTTTTCCCGCAATACGGAACCTATAGCGTCGAGTTCCGCCTTATCCGCAAAAATTCCCGGAGGGTATTCCAGTCCCAGTGAAATTCCCCAGAATCCGGTGTCCATCATTTTTATTGCCGTAGACCATAATTTATCAATCTCATTTTTATCAAGTGATGCTCCCGCATATCCTTTTATCCATGAGCGAAGGTTAGAATGTCCAAGCAAAGGAGCAATATTAATCGACGGTTTAACTGCAATGAGCTTTTCAAAATAATCGGACGGATGGTTCCAGTCGATATGGAGCCCTTTGTTTTTCCAGCGTGACTGCCACCTGCGGTAGGCGTCGGCGTAAAGAGGCGCGCCTGACAAACCGCAGTTCCCAGTAACTTCCGTAGTAACTCCCTGAAAAAGTTTCGATTCGGCATCAGGATACATCAGAATCGAGAAATCCGAATGACCGTGAATATCGATAAATCCCGGCGCGAGAACCATCCCTTCGGCGTCAATTTTATTTTTTGCAGAAAACGGCATTTGCGTTCCCACATAAGCTATTTTCTCACCGACAATGCCTAACATACCGTAAAATTCAGGTTCGTTATTGCCGGATATGATTTTAGCGTTATAAATGGCGGTATCGAAAGGCTCTTTAAATTCAGGTCTATCTTCTACACAAGGCATTTCACTATTCCGGTTTTTTGGGGTTATAAACCGTCTTCGGGAACCGAAAATACTATTGATACATAACTTACCGTGCTTGAAAAATCCCCTGTTACATCGCCTGAGGTGTAGTATATCAATTTTTTCCCGCTGGAATTATCTGGCAAAATTTTTAGGATTATGCTTATGGGATCCGCACCGCAAATAGTTATACCGGTATCTGCCAGATATTGCCTGAATCCATTGAAATCTTTGTTTATGATTTTTTCAACCGCTCCGTTGTCAAGTTTGCATAAATTCTCTTTTATATTAGTGCTGAAAGGATTATATCCGAAATTATAGCCGAAATGGGTAAAATCCGAACTTGCTACAAAAACCGTATTTGAATCGGCATAAGGTTTAACTGCCGAAGCGATTTTTTCGTAATCATCGCCTTTAAGCTGGCCTATAACCACAGGCACGATTTTAAAATCAGATAGTGTTTTCTGCAGAAACGGCAGCTGAATTTCCAGAGAATGTTCTTTCATATCCGCATAAGGAATAGAAGAAAACAAATCCTTTTTAAGCAATTGTTCCACCACAGATTTATCTACGGGCACATTCCCCATTGGCGTCTGGTAATAATCCACATTAAGTATTGAAGCTCCTCTAAATCCCCAGTGATGGCTTGGCGCAAATATTATTACCCGTTTAATCAGGTTTTTGCCCTCAATCAGTTTATAGCCATAAGCCGCCGCCCGGCCTGAATACCGGTATCCCGCATGCGGCGATATAATCGCGAAAACCCGTCCATTAGGATTCTCCGGTTTAGCTTTATCCAGATACGTTTTTACTTCCGATTCGAGTTCTATACCTGAAGCAGGGTACCATGAACCCGCCAGTATGGATTTTCTAATAGATTCACTGCCTTTTGCATTGCTCATAATAAATATTCCTATCAAAATAATTAAAAAAAAATAACTTTCTTTATTAATCATAATTTTTTCTCCATTTACGGATTATATATTAAATTCTATTTTTTTAGATTTAAAAAATCAATTTTAATTCATCTTTCATATCCGAAACTTCTAAGTTTGGAGTCGGTATTTTTCCAGTCTTTGACAACCTTGACGAACAATTCCAGATAACAAGGTTCACCGAGAAACTTTTCTATTTCAAGCCTCGATTTTTGTCCGATTTTTTTTATCATTACACCGCCTTTGCCGATTATAATCGGTTTATGTGCTTCCCTCTCAACAATAATATCCGCCCTGATATACGTTTTATCTTGGTTTTGCTGTTTGAATTCATTTACTTTAACCGTAGTTGAATAAGGGACTTCCTGTTGAGTCAGGAAAAATATTTTTTCCCTGATCAGTTCCTCGACAAAATAACGTTCATACTGATCTGATATCATATCCGGCGGGAAAATAGGTTCGCCTTGAGGCAGAATGTCTTCTGTTTTTTTCAGTAAAACATCAATATTGTCTCCTTTCAAAGCCGACACTGGAAAAATACCGTCAAACTCATATAACAATTTATATTTATCAATTATGGGAAGAATATCGCATTTAATAATAGAATCCACTTTGTTTATAAGAAGAAAAACAGTTTTTTTTTCCCGTTTAAATAAACTAATCTGATTTTTCACATCAAGTTCATCGGGGATCCGCGGTTCCACAACATAATATACAAGATCGGCATTTTTGACATTTTTTCTTGCCTGCCTGATCATGAAATCGTCAAGCAGGGATTTCGGTTTAAGAAATCCAGGGTTATCCACAAACAGAATCTGCATATTTTCGCGGTTGTAAATTCCCCTTATCGCGCCACGGGTAGTCTGCGGTTTGGGAGTTACTATAGCGAGTTTCTGGCCGAGTATAAAATTCAATAAAGTAGATTTTCCAACATTAGGATTGCCAGATATGCTGACAATACCTGATTTAAACAAATTGCTGTTCATATTCTTAAAATCCCATCCTAAAAACGATAATTTTATATAATTTTTTACCGATATATAGATTGTAACAAATTAAAAAGGTTTTTTTCAACCTCAAACAGAGCAGCGTTGGATTTATAACTGTCAGACTGAAATTTGATCTAATAAATAAAATTTAACAAAAATAAATTAGTGGTTTATTCCATATTAATCTTGATATAAATAATTTTTTTAATAATATAGATGAATCACGAAACTTGAATTGAACCGGAGTTTTTCTTTAAAAGAAGTTATGATTAACAAGTACGCGATAGTTCACGGCCACTTTTATCAGCCACCGAGAGAGAATCCTTGGACAGGAGAAATTGAGAGACAAAGTTCTGCCGCCCCGTTCCACAACTGGAACGAGCGCATTACTGCCGAAGCTTATACTCCAAACACAGCATCGCGGGTACTCAATGAGACAGGCCTTATTAATGAAATAGTCAACAATTTTCAGTATTTCAGTTTCAATTTCGGCCCGACGTTGATTCAATGGATTGAGAAACACGCACCGCAAACATATAAAAACATCCTTGAAGCCGACAAAATCAGCATAGGGCTTCAAAACGGACACGGCAATTCTATAGCGCAGGTGTATAATCATACGATTCTGCCTCTTGCCACAGACGATGATAAAAGAACCCAAATCGAATGGGGCATAAAAGATTTCATATTCCGGTTCGGCAGGTATCCTGAAGGAATTTGGCTTGCCGAAACCGCAATCAATTCCGCCACAGTCAGGATATTAATGGAATACGATCTTAAATACCTGATTCTTTCTCCACATCAGGCTCAAAGGATCCGCGCTTTTAAAAGTAAAAGTTGGATCGATGTCAGTACCGGCAACATAGATACGCGAATACCTTACAGGGTATTTTTTAAAAACGAAAAAGGCGTTTCCGTTCAGGATAAATACATAGATATATTCTTCTACAACGCCGGACTATCTACGGCTGTAGGTTTTGAGCACCTGCTGACAGATTCGGTGCGGTTTGCGGATAAAATACAAGCATCTTTTGACTCATGGTCTAACGCCAACCAAGCAGCGATTATCGCGACCGACGGAGAATCGTACGGCCATCATGAGAAAAACGGGGATATGTGTTTTTCATCGTTTGTCAGCAGGGAAATATTGAACAGGCCGTTTGAAATAGTGAATTTCGGCCATTTTTTGGAAATGACACCGCCTACTTTTGAAGTAGAGCTTAAACCCGGTCCCAACGGCGAAGGAACCGCATGGAGTTGCGTACACGGCGTTGGAAGGTGGATCAGAGACTGCGGATGCTCGGAAGGCGGCCATTACGGCTGGAACCAACTGTGGAGAACACCTTTCAGGGAAAGCCTCGATTACCTTAGAAACGAAGCGGAAAGAATATATAAAGACCATTTGGGCAAACATGTTTATGACCTAAAAAAAATGCGCAACGACTATATCGATGTACTTCTCGATCCCTCAAAGAAACATGAATTTCTGCGCAAACATTTGAAAGATTACAATTATCCTCAGGATAAAACAAAAATACTCAAACTTCTTGAAGCGCAATTTTACAGCCAATTATCATTTACAAGTTGCGGATGGTTTTTTGCGGATATATCGCGCCTTGAGCCGACACAAAATCTTAAGTATGCCGCAAGAACTATAGAAATTTTGTCGGATTTCACCAAAACCGATCTGGAATCGAATTTCCTGAACATTCTTGAAAAAGCACATAGCAATATCGCCGAATTCGGCACAGGTAAAGACATCTACAACAGGTTCATAAAACCTTGCGTATACAATACAGAGACCATTATAGGCAATTACGCCATAGAAAACTTTATTCTCGGCGAAGTTAAAGACAGAGACATTTTCTTCTATAACATCAAATCGTTAGCTTATGAGAAAAAAAACGGCGATAAACCTCCCGTATATAAAGGTAACGTCATATTAACCAACTCGCGAACCGATGAAAAATACAATTATATATATTACCTGTTCGTTCCGTCGTATCGAGAGATAAAATGCTATATTCTCCCATCAAATGCCGATGTAAAATTCAAAACTGATATCGATAAGGTTGAAGAACAGATCGCTAAACTCGTAGCTAATAAATTCTACAGCCTTAAAGACCTGATCTGCGATAACCGCGAACACCTCATACAGCTCGCATTGAGAGAAGAACTCCAGAGACTTGAAAAAACGTTTAAAAATATTTACCGCAAAAACGTAGATCTTCTGGAAACACTAACCCAGTACGATCTTCCTCTGCCTAATGTATTGAAAGAGATTTGCAGTTTCGCGCTGACTAACGAAATAAACAACAAAATCGCAAAATTTAAACATCTTGAGACAAACAACGGAACTTACAAAGAATATCAGAAATTGAGAAACCTGTTTATTGCAGGCAAAGATTCGGGATTAAAAATCAACCCGTCATTCATTGAAGGGAACCTGAACGAGATTATCATATCGAATTTAAAAACATTATACAATAACCTTGACGAGCACATTTGCAAAACCACGCTTAATTTTATCGGATTAGCTCAGGAAATGGGACTGAACCTCGATTTGTTTGCTATGCAGAATATCACTTTTAAATTATTAAAAGAAAAAATCCCTGCGGCAACCTCCGCCAAAAACAACCCGGCAACAACAGAATGTATAAATAACATTCTCCAGATAGCCAGAAAACTCTCTTTCAATATTTCCCGCTATTCAAAAATAGAAATATAATACGGATTATTTATTCACCAGATCAGACAAACCGGACGAATTATCCGGTTCCGACGGTTTGACGTCTTCTTCACAGGAATAACCGATTAGTTTCATTTTCGGATCAAAGTACAGGTTTAAACCCGGGTATACCTCCGTACCGATTTTATAATTGTAATACCAGATTTGCGACCCAAACACCAGCTTTTTAGGCAAATTCTCGGGATAAAACCATTCATTTTCGTAATCCAGCATAACTTTTGCGGTATCCATTTTCTTTGAGAAAAACTCTATATGGTCAGGCAATCCGATTTTTTCTATAACTTCGTCACTCATCATACCAATCTCGATATTTTTGAGTTTCGCAGATACCATCTCCGATACCTTCTGTTCAGAATAATGCGAACACCCGCAAAAAACAACAAAGACTATGCAAAGCATTACACGCAATAACTTTTTTAGCATTATTTCCGTATCCTCCTGTTAATGGGTGGTCAAATTATTTTTTATCTCGTCCCAGTTTTTCGGCAGAACCTGTTTTGAACACGATACTCCTATCAGACGGTCCCTTCGGTCGAAAAAAAGGCAGAATGCCGTAATTCTATCGTTTTCCACAGGATAATTATAAAGCCATATCTGGGATTCATCGGTAATTCCGTCGATAAATTCATCGGGGAAAAAAGTATGGGATTGATCGTTTTTCAAAAAACTTTTGGTAAAAATTCCATATCTTATCAGGTTTTTCCTGTCCGGTTCCCCAATTGCGCTAATTGCTTTTTCAGTATTCATGCCTATCTTTAATTTGGAGAATTTAACCGAGATTTTTTCAGACATTTTCTCTTTCGTATAATAACTTTTAAAGTGCGTGCATCCGCAAATAGAAAAAATTATAAATAAGCAGACAATCGTTTTTATTTTAACTTCCCCTCATCATAATAAAGAATGTTCTGAAAAATTATCGTATAGCGCTTGCGTCATTGCGAGCAAACGAAGTTTGCGCGGCAATCTAAGCTCGATTAACTTTGAGATTGCTTCGTCGCTATGCTCCTCGCAATGACAAATTTTACTTTTTCAGAGATTCCTAAATAAATTTGCTATTTTTTTATATTATATGGAATATCGTTGCGGTGTAAACCGGAAAATAACCTGTTTCGCAAATAAAAAAAAGGCACGGGCAAAATTGACCGCGCCTTTTACTTATATTTATAATCAAAACCTTAATTTCTTGATCTTCTCAATAAATACCCCGCAACTGAAGAAATAAAAAGAATCATTGTCGCCGGTTCGGGAATGTTAGTTTCAGGATCCATAGGAATCGGCAGTTCGCCGTCTAAAGCCGGAGCTCCCGCATGCAAAGAACTGATATCATATCTTGGCGGAGAAGCGCATGTAACGAAAAATATGTAACTTTCATACCCCTGAGGAATAGTAACGGTTACAGCCAGATTCGGAGAAGTTCCAGAAGGATCATACGAACAAGCCGTTATCGCCGATAATCCACCGGCTCCTTCATATTCCCCTAACCCGCTTAAATCATGGTCATCTCCAAGTCCTGTATCAAGATCGATATTTGTATTTATATAACCGGCTGTTAAAACCGTATTGGGATCGAGATTCAGGGTAAATGCGGTTACCTGAGTAACCATCGGATTTTCTATCTGATAAAAGTAATAATATGCCGAATAATTTCGGAATATATCTACAGTTCCTTTTTTTCCGTCTAAAGTGCCGTCCGTATCTAACGAAGGATTACCGCCATATCCCAGAATATCGGCAAATACCAGATTAGCGTCATTTACATAACCGCTTGTAATATCGATTGTAGTTACTATCCAGTCGACATAAGCTTTATCGCCGGGCCGCGCGGCATGAATCATCTCGGATTGCCCTTTTGTGGGATCCACAAAAGGCGTCAAAGACGGTTCGATGTTTACAGCAAAACCATCCGATACAGCAGATACAAGAAGCAAAATCAAAAATGTTTTTACCACGTTTCTCATAGTTTTTCCCCTACTTAAGTTGTTTTATCGAATATTTAATACAAGTTTTTAGTTTATGTGTTGTAACTTGCAAGATATCAGAAATACAATAACTGATTAAAATATTAAATTTTTTCACCTCCGTTATATAAATTCTGTTTTACGTTGCAAATACTCAATATTTATATTTTGAAAATTAGGTTTACCTATTCTTAATTTACTTATCCTTCAAAATTCCGGCAAAACATAATTTCTGTAAAATGAAACAAGTTTATAGATATATTATAAAACCAAATCACAAATTTTGCAACAAAAAAAATAATTTTTTATAAAAATATTTTATTACATAAATTTTTGTTTCTATATAATTGGTCAAAACAAAGCTAAATACTTTTATAATTGATTGACATTAATTCTGTTCTTTTTTATAAAACAAAATTTCGGATTAATATTTACATTTTGATTATTCTTTACTGATTTTCAGCCGGAAAGTTTCTATTGACATTATGTATGCTTTTTTATTATTGTATATAATCTAATTTTTTGAGTTTAAGGTCAAATGATAGATAACCGAACCGATAATAATTTAGATTGTGTTATTTTTTATATAACAACTCCGGCAATGGCTGTGGCTAAGCGGATTTCATGCGCTCTTGTAAACGAGAAGCTGGCGGCATGCGTAAGTATTTTACCGGCAGTTAATTCAATTTTCCGGTGGAACGGAAAAGTGGAGACAGCGGAAGAGAACCTGCTGATCGGCAAAACCGGAGCGAATAAAATAGACGCCATAAAAAGCAGGGTAGCGGAACTTCATACTTACGAAGTTCCCGAAATAATATTTACGCCTATAATTGACGGATACGAACCGTATATTAACTGGATTAATGAATCTATTTTATAATAAATAATCTTAAATGGAGGTTTATCATGTCTCTTCATGCGAGTTACAAAACAGGCGGGGCAATAAAAGTAAAAAGAAATGTATTAAAGAGATTCGAGAGAATAGACGTACTCAAGAAAATTAAAAAATGGAAAGAAGGCGATTCCATTCTCGGACTCCCAAAAACAAAATTCGAACAATAATAATTAATGAAGGAACGCCTGCATAAATACCTTTCTCGATGCGGTCTGGGATCAAGGCGCAAATGCGAGCAAATAATTCGAAAAGGCGAAATTTCGGTCAATAATATTACAGTTTGCGGCATGGGATTTATTATTGATCCTGATACAGATAAAGTGTATTATTGCGGCAAAAGGGTATTTCCTCAAGAATTTGTGTACTGGGCTTTATACAAACCTACCGATGTAATCTGCAGTTGCAAACCGGATACTAAATACAAGAGGGTAATCGATTTTTTACCGCAATCCGATTGCAGATTATATCCTGTGGGCAGGCTTGATGTAGACAGCGAAGGTTTGATTATAATAACTAACGACGGAGCGTTATGCAATAAGGTTACACACCCTAAATTCGGTATCAAGAAAGAGTATATGGTTAAAATAGACTCTATTATCGCTCAAGATGAAATAAATAAGCTTGAATCCGGCGTATTAATCGATGATAATTATCTCGCAAAACCCGAAATAAAAAAGATAATCCGTTTTAAAAAGGATTCGGTTATTCATCTGATATTGAATGAAGGCCGCAACAGGGAAATAAGAAAGATATTTGAAGCGCTCGGCAAAAAAATTATTCTTCTTAAAAGACTGCGGATAGGGCCTGTAAAACTTGACAAATTAAATCCCGGCCAATACAGGCCGCTTAAAGAAACCGAAATAACCGCTATAAAAAACGCAAAAGCTGAGGAGATTTAAAATGAAACCGAAATTGATAATATATTCAGCCGTTATTTTATTGATTTCTTTATGCTTGAATCTGAACGGTTTGGATACATCAAAATTTCCTTATATCGGCATTGTTGCCTCAAAAAAACTGGATGTATTGCCTGAAAAAAGCGATAATGTTCGTGAAATCGCCACTCTTTCCCAGAATGATCTGGTTACGGTTTTAAGCAAAGACGGAAACTGGCTTGAAATAAAACCGCCTGAATCTATAACCTGCTGGGTAAGTTCAGATTACATCAGCGACGGCAAAATTTCGGGCAACATGGTCAATATACGGCAGGGCGCAGGGTTAATGTTTCCGGTAATAACTCAGGCAAACAGAGGAGAGCGAGTTACCGTTATTCAGGAAAAAGTTACAGGTGAAAACGAAAAATGGACTCAGATAGCGCCGCCCGGCTCAATAAAAACGTGGGTATCCGCCTCGGATGTAAACTATTTCAGTTCTACGGAAAACATATCCGCAGAACTCGGCAAACTTGAATCCGGCAAACAGATTCTTGATGCGGCGATTTTGTCATCGGAATCGGAATTATCCAAAAATAATTATAAATCCATTGATTTTGAGGCGCTGAAAGATAAATTTTACAAACTGATTATGGATTATCCCGAAACATCCGCCGCAAAAAAGGCTCTTGAGGAACTGGCTAAAATCCAGAATGAGGAACTCCGGCTCAAAGCGGAATACGAAAAAACGCTCGCTGTAAATGATGCCAGAGAATCTTTCATTAAAGCCGAAAGCCTGATGCGGTCAGGATTAGACCCGTCTGCCGATACCGATTCGATTACCGATTTATATATATCGGTAATTAAAACCGCTCCTTCATCTGAGGAAGCGGTATCCTCCATTGAACGATTGGCTATTCTAAAAAGAAAAACCGGATCAATAAACGATGAATTAAAAACAAAACGGAACGCCATTTTCGAATCGGCTGAAAAATATCAAAAATCGGAATTATCCAAAAGCTCAAATATAGATTATGATTCGATAATCCGGAAATATTCCGATTTAATTAATTCTTATCCCGACAGTTCTGAAGCTAAAAAAGCGCAGGGCAAGATAGATTACATCAAACACATAAAAGGGTTGTCAAAATATAAGATAGCCGGCGAAGCAAATTCGTACGCTTTTGAAGGGTATCTTATTAAAACCGGTATTTCGCGGGATAAAGATATTTATAAAATTGAGGAAAGAGGCCTTTTCGGATACAAGAAAGTTTTATGTGAATTCAAAAGCGCAAACCCTCAGATAAAGAATTATCAGAATAAAAAAGTAAAAATCTACGGCGCAATAAATTCATTTAACAATGAATTGCCTGTGGTGGATCTCGTTAAACTCGAATTAAGGTAACAAATATTCATGTTTGAAATACAAACAGGCAAAAAAAATACTTTCAGAGGCGGTATTCATCCTCAACTTGATGAGAAACTCACCGCGCCGAAAAGAACTGTTCAAATGCCGATACCCGATAAAGTCAGGATACCTTTGCTCCAGCATATCGGCGGTCTGGCAAAACCGCTTGTCAAGGTTGGCGATACCGTAAAAACCGGCCAACCCGTAGGCGAGGCTTCGGGATTTGTATCTTCGTTCATACATTCCACTATTTCGGGTAAAGTTTCCGCATTGAAAAAACTGCCTGTTTCCGTTATGAAATACGGTTTATGTGTAGAGATCACATCCGACGGACAGGATGAAAAATACTGGGTTCCGGAAAATCTGCAAAACTGGGCATCGCTTGACCGCGATACGATAAAAAACCGTATTTTTTCCGCAGGTATAGTAGGAATGGGCGGAGCAGGGTTTCCGACGCATGTAAAAATATCGGCTATGGATACCAAAAAAATCGAATTTGTAATAATCAACGGTGTAGAATGCGAACCTTACCTTGACGCCGACCGCGATATCATGTGTACAAACCCCGATAAGGTTATTCAGGGATTACTGATGGTTATGAAAGTAATAGGTTGCCGCTATGGTTATATCGGCATAGAAAAAGATAAACCAGACGCCATAAAAATAATCGGCGAAAAACTCATAAACATACCTCAGGTTCAACTTGTTCCTCTTGAAGTAAAATATCCGCAGGGAGCGGAAAAACAGCTTATATATTCCGTCTCTAAACGCGAAGTACCTCAGGGAGCGTTGCCGATGGATGTGGGAGCAATAGTAATCAACGCCGCCACTTCAACAGCCATATTTGAAGCGGTAACGGAAAACAAACCGCTTATCGAGAGAAACATGACTATCGCTGGCAACTGTCTTTCGGAATCGGTGAACGTAAGAACCCGTATAGGCACTATCATCAGCACAATAATAGATTATCTCGGCGGATTCAAAACCAATCCGTCAAAAGCCGTCATGGGCGGCCCCATGATGGGCGAAACAATTTTTTCACTTGATTTACCGGTAACAAAAACCACTTCCGGTTTAATTTTTTTAACCGAAGAAGAAACAAACAGGTACCAGATGAAACCATGTATAAGATGCGGTAGATGCGTAGATATTTGCCCTGCAGGGATCTCGCCGGCACAAATCGGCCAGGCGGTAGAATTTGATAACCTTCAGATAGCTGAATCTTTGGGTATTTTTAACTGCATAAAATGCGGGTGCTGTTCGTATGTATGCCCCGCAAAACGCGAGCTGGTTCAACTGATAAAATTAGGCGAACTTCAAATCAAAAAAAATAAGGGGCAAAAAAGTTGAATACTGAATTCCAGACATCGCCTCCGCCTCATATAAGGACAAAAGATACCATATCCACAATAATGTGGAGTGTAATCGTTGCTCTTTTGCCTTCATTGTTTTTCAGTATTTACAATTTCGGCATAATTGTGCTTAAACCTGTGTCAATAGCTATTATCACAGCAGTTGCAACCGAGTTAATTATACTATACATTCGAAAAAAAGAACTATCAACCGTTCTCGACGGAAGCGCAGTGCTTACTGGTCTTCTTCTCGCTTACAATATTCCGCCAGACGTACCATGGTGGTTGCCCTTGATCGGGTCTTTAGTGGCAATCGGAGTAGCAAAACATGCATTCGGGGGCATTGGTTATAATATCTTCAACCCTGCTCTGATCGGAAGAGCGTTTTTGTTAGCGTCATGGCCTGTTGAAATGACTTCATGGCAAATACATGGAGTTACCGGTGCCACGCCTTTAGGAATTTTTAAAGAAAAAGGAATGAGTGTACTGCTTGAAAAATTTGCTGGGAACGACAACCTGATCTGGAAACTGTTTTACGGCGAAGTGGGCGGATGTATCGGAGAAACTTCGGCTTTGCTTCTGTTACTGGGCGCGTTTTTTCTGTTTTACAAAAAGATTATCACATGGCATATCCCTTTTTCGTATATCGGTTCTGTTTTCTTATTAGGCTGGATGTTCAGTGGCAGAGGATTTTTAAACGGCAACCCGTGGTTTTATATTTTTTCCGGCGGAGTTTTTCTCGGAGCATTCTTCATGGCTACCGATATGGTTACTTCGCCTTTAACCAGAAAAGGAAAACTTATATTCGGGTTCGGATGTGGTTTGTTTACGTTTTTGATAAGAAAATTCAGTTCATATCCTGAAGGCGTTTCATATTCCATACTGCTTATGAACGCCTTAACCCCAATGATAGACAGGTATGTAAAAGAACGAAAATTCGGTTCAAAATAAGGAGTTTGTATAGTGCAGACAAAAGTGGTATTTTCCATCAAATTAGGGGTTTTATTATGCGTTGTAGGCATAATTTCTGGATTTGCGCTATCGCTTACGTATTCTTTAACTAAAGAAAATATCGAAAAACAGAAAAAAGCGGAAATACTTGAATCTTTGCCGGTTGTACTTCCATCGGCAAAATCTTTTTCCGACCTGAAAACTATTGACGGAATTAATTATTATGAAGGCAAAAACGAGAAGAACGAGCCGGCAGGTTATGTTGTTTGCGGAGAAAATAAAGGGTACCAGTCAATTATAAGATTTTTAGTAGGTATTGATCCTTTAGGAAACATTCAGGGATTGAGAATAATCGAGCAGGCGGAAACACCCGGACTTGGCGCAAGAATCACTGAAGTCAGCGGCAACAAAACCGTAACCCAATACCTAAAAACATTATTTGATAAGAAACCGTCTTCCGACCGGCAGGAATCCGAACCTTGGTTTACGCAAATGTTTACCGGTAAATATTATAAAGATTTGTATGTCAGTAAAACTGAAAAAAACGGTAACGCGATACAGGCAATAACTGGCGCAACTATTACCACCGAAGCTGTAGTTGAAGGCGTTAAAAGCAGTATCGACAAATTTTTAAACACTATTAAATGAGGCGCGCATGAAAACCGGCAAATCTATAAAAAGCGAATTTTTCAGGGGGCTAATCGCTGAAAACCCGATTTTCAGTTTGTGTCTCGGATTGTGCCCTTCGCTTGCCACAACAACTTCAGTTAAAAACGCTATCGGAATGGGATTGTCGACCACAGCGGTTCTTATTGCTTCAAACATAACCATATCCGTTTTAGTTGTAATAATGAAACTAATCGGAAATTCCGAATTTTTCGAGCGTATTCAAAAAATACGGATCCCTCTTTTTATTGTGGTTATCGCTTCATTTGTAACGGTAGTTGATTTTTTATTAAAAGGATATTTCCCTGATTTATCCAAAGAACTCGGCTTATTTATACCGCTTATCGTGGTAAACTGCATTATTTTAGGAAGAGCTGAAGTTTACGCCAGCAAAAACAATGCGTTTTTTTCCCTCATAGACGGGCTCGGAATGGGGCTTGGCTTTACGGTTTCTTTATCGTTGCTCGGCGCAATCAGGGAAATATGCGGATCCGGAAAAATTTTCGGATTAAGTTTATTCGGGCCGGCTTTTAAACCGGCGATTATATTTGTGCTTGCGCCCGGAGCGTTTCTGACTATCGGGCTGGTACTGGGGTTTTTCAGGCATATTTCAGCTTTAAGAGCAACTAAAAATTAGCGGGATTTTATTAAAATGGCAGAATTTGAGAGTATTTTAAAAATATTTATTGCGGTTGTTGTCGTAAACAATTTTGTCCTGTTCAGATTTTTAGGATTATGCCCTTATATCGGCGTTTCTAAAAATTCTGAAGCCGCAATAGGTATGGGAATGGCTGTAGTTTTCGTAATGGCAATGACATCGGCAATAACATGGATAATTTACAATTATCTTTTGGTTCCGTTTCATATAGAGTACCTCAATATTATAGCCTTTATTTTGGCCATTGCCGCTCTGGTTCAGCTTGTTGAGATGATTATTCAGAAAACGTCGCCTTTTTTGTATGAATCGCTGGGCATTTATCTTCCGCTAATCACCACCAACTGCGCTGTTTTGGGTGTCGCTATTTTGAATAAAGATACTTTATTCGCACAGAAGTTAAGTTTCATAAAATGCGTCGTTCAAGGTACCGGTGCGGGATTAGGGTTTACTCTGGCTCTTTTCCTTATGGCAACGATACGTGAACGACTTGAGCTGGCAGATGTTCCACAATGCCTTAAAGGCGTGCCGATAGCGTTTATCACAGCATCGCTTTTGGCTCTCGCGTTTTTAGGGTTTTCAGGTATGTTATAATTAAAACGGCAAGGAGCCCGATTCAGATATGTTTGGTTCAATTATTTTATGGTCTGTAATTATTCTCGGTGCATTGGGGCTGATTTTTGGTGTCAGCCTTGCTATCGCTTCGTATATATTCGAGGTAAAATCAGATCCGAAAATTGAAGAAGTTCACGCAGTTTTGCCTGAATTGAATTGCGGAGCCTGCGGATATCCCGGATGTAAAAAATACGCGCAAGCCGTAGCAAAAAACGGTGAAAAAGTAAACTTATGTTTACCCGGCGGTTTGGATACCGCAAATAAAATAGCGCAAATCATGGGTGTAGAAATAACTTTGACTGCCGGTAAAAAGAATGTCGCGTTCATATTCTGTTGCGGAGGCCCCGCTTCAAAAAAAGTTATGAATTATCAGGGTATTCCCGACTGCAACGCCGCTGCGCTGGTATCCAGCGGCCCGCTTCAGTGCGATTATGGCTGTATGATGTTTTACAGTTGTTATAAAGCATGCAAATTCAATGCGATAAAAATCAACAGCGACGGGCTTCCTGAAGTTATTCCCGACAACTGTACCGCATGCATGGCATGCGTTAAGGCGTGCCCGAAAAATATAATCAGAATGGTACCTCATAGTTCTGCGGTATTTGTAGTATGCAATTCCAAAGACAGAGGCAAAGATGTTATGGACGCCTGCACGCGCGGATGCATATCCTGTATGCGATGCGTAAAGGCTTGTCCGGTAAATGCTATTTATATGGATGAAGGATTAGCGGTTATTGATCAAGACAAGTGCCAGTACTGCTTAAAATGCGTTGAAGTATGCCCTGTTAAAGTTATTCATGTGAAAAAACAATTTGAGGTAAACGTATGCCAGCAAAATTAATATCCGGCAAATCCGTATCCGCAAACATTTATGAAATGTTAAAATCAAGAGTGGATAACCTGAAAACCAATTTTTCAGCCGTAGCCGGCCTTGCGGTTATTCTTGTGGGCGATAACCCGGCTTCTCAGGTTTATGTTCGAATGAAATCAAAAATGTGCGATCAGTTAGGATTAAATTCAAGAGAATACCGCCTGCCGTCATCGACAACGCAAGATGAACTTATCGCCCTTATAAATAAGCTCAATTCCGATCCCGAGATTGACGGGATACTTGTTCAGCTTCCTTTGCCAAAACACATTAAAGAAGATGAAATTTTGTTTGCCGTATCGCCGGATAAAGATGTTGACGGTTTTCATCCTGTAAATATGGGTAGACTGCTTACCGGAAACCCAAAGTTTATTCCATGCACGCCTTTGGGAGTATGGGTACTGCTTGTGCACAGCGGTTACGCTATTGAAGGCAAACATGTGGTTATTGTGGGCAGAAGCAATATTGTCGGCAAACCGCTGATGGCTATTCTTTGCCAGAAACATAAAAACGCAAACGCTACAGTAACGCTATGTCATTCCAAAACGCCGAATTTAGGGGAAATTGCCCGTACCGGCGATATTCTGATAGTAGCTATGGGCGTAGCGGAATTTATAAAAAAAGATATGGTTAAACCCGGCGCAATTGTAATTGATGTAGGAATCAACAGAATAAAAGATGAATCTTCATCAACCGGCTATAAAATTGTCGGCGATGCCGCGTTTGAGGAACTGACGGATGTTGCCTCGGCAATTACTCCCGTACCCGGAGGAGTTGGCCCCATGACCATAGCAATGCTTATGTACAATACCATTTTATCCTGCGAACTGAAAAATGGGATTAAATCCAATCCGCTAATATGATGAGGTCAGCCTGAATGCCGAGTTTTCGTGAAAAAGTATGTTCAGGTAAATTTGTATTTACCGGCGAAATCACGCCTCCAAAAGGAACAAATATCGGTAAGACAATAGAATCCGCCCTGATTCTTAAAGACTGTGTAGACGCAATAAACGTAACCGACAATCCCCGATCGATAATGCGGCTCGGTTCATGCGCTGTATGCAGGATTCTCATAGATAACTCCATTGAACCTATTTTTCAGATTACATGCAGGGACCGCAACAGGATCGCTATTCAATCCGACCTTCTTTCGGCATCGGTTCTGGGCATAAAAAATGTACTTGTTACTACGGGCGACAGTATTTTATCCGGAGACCACTGCGAAGCGAAACCTGTATTCGATTTAGATAGTTCCCAAACACTGCGCGTGCTTGAAAAACTCAACAGCGGGTTCGATCTGAAAAACAATCCGCTCGACGGTAAAACCGATTTTTTTTACGGAGCGTCCCTTAACCCGTTATTGACTCCATTGGAACTTAATCTTATCCGAATAAAACAAAAATTATCCGGCGGAGCTTCTTTTTTACAAACCCAGCCGATATTTGATATTGACAGTTTCAATTCGTTTTACGCTCAGTTTAGAAAAGAAGGCGTATCGGCGCCTGTAATAGGAGGAATTCTTCTTATAAAATCGGCTAAATCGGCGCGGTTTATAAACGCAAACATACCCGGAATCCATATCCCCGATAAACTTATTGAAAAACTGGAAAACTGCGCTAATCCGCGGGAATACGCCATACAAACCGCAATAGATATCGGCAAAGAACTGCGCAGATTATTAAACGGTATTCATATTATGTCCATAGGCTTGGAAAACGAAGTTTTAAGAGTAGTAACAAGTATAAATTCAAACGGTTAGACTATTAAATCAAGATAATTCCCGAGCCCTTCTTTTTCAAGAGCGATTTTCATCTCGTCCATAGCCATATTCTTGTTTGCCCTGACAACTTTTATATCTTGGGAACTATTTTTATTTTTTCCTGCAAAAACAGTGTTTCTGCCGGCCTGATTCTTAACACTTTTCTGTTTAAGGACATTTTGGTCTGTGTAAGATACACCGGAATTTACGTTTTTTATTCCGTCCATGTTATTCCTCCTCTTATAGTCCCCTACATTCAGGGTTATCGGCAGAATTATGTTTTACTTGATATTTTGATACAAGAAATATGCCGGAGGATAGCTTTATTTTTTTATATCATATTGCGCCAGAAAAATTTTTTTTCTGTGATTCTCAGGAGTGCGAGTTATTATACTGCATTTTGATTTTATTTCCGGATCAAGACGGTCAAACCATTTTTGTTCGGCTATAAAATAACCCGGCGGATTCTTGACAGCGTAATCCCGTAATTCGTCGGTTAAATAGACGCTGTCTATTTTATCGATATAAAAACCGAGCGCATGATCCCAGAAATGATACATTATAACGTTTTTACCGCCGGTTTTTGTTTTTACTTCCTGAGCAAAAGGAGCGAGATCGTACCTGCTGTCTATTACGGGCTCAATTTTCGCAAAATAATAAAAATAAATTACGCTGATAATCAATCCGACTGAAATTATTAAATTTGAAGTTTTGGATTTTCCAGATATAATCATATTAAAAAAAACGGCTGAAATAAGGATATCTATCAATAAAAAAGAAAACTTGTTTTCGGCAAAAAAACCGCAAACCGACATTAAAGTTACCCTGTCATTCTCGTTAAAATATTTTTTCACGATTTCAAGATTGAATATGAAATCCGGCAAATTCGATATCCCTAAGATAAAAACAATGTTTGCCAATACTAAAAAAGCCGAAAGAAAAACAATTACCCATTTAAAAATGGTTTTGCCCTTAACATCCATAAAAGTTCTGTTTGCAAACGGTACACCCATAATAACGGAAAACGCCGGATATAGCGGAAGTATATAGTCGCTTCGCTTAAATGAAGAGAATGAGAAGAAAACAAATATTGCAAAAAACCATAACATAGCGAAAGTAAACAGATTATTTTTTCCGGCGCAATCATTTCCTTTTAACTCGTATTTTGATTTTAGTGAAACCAAATTTGCAGTCATGAAATCGAATTTATAATAATAAAACAGCGCGGGTGAAAAAATAGTCCATGGCAATACCCCTGCGATAAAATTCGGAATATAAAACCAGAACGGTTTGCGAGATCCGAAGACACCTTCTCCGCCGGTAAACCGTTCAATATTATGTTTTATGATAAAATCACCGATAAATTCCCCGCCGGTAACATAAGTAGCGGCAATATAATAAGGTATCGTAAGAATACAAAAAACAGCTATTCCTTCCCAACGCGCAAAGACAAGAATTTTTTTAACATCTTTTACCGCCAAAAAATAAATGAAAAATACCAATGCCGGAAGAATTAATCCCACGGGCCCTTTGCACAAAACTCCTAAAGCGCAGAAAAAATATCCTGCAACAACATGCCTGACTTTTTGGTTTTGCAGGAAAAAATAAAATTCAAACAGGGCAACTGTTATGCAAAGAGTCAGAAAGATATCGATTCTTGAAGTCCTGCTCATTCCGAGAAATTTAACCGAGGTAGCAAGAATAACCGCGCAAAAAAATCCGGTTCTCGCATCAATGATTTTTTTTACCGCAAAAAAAAGGTACATAACACACATCATACCCGATAACACAGCGGGTATACGCACCCAGAAACCGTCGATTTTGTCTCCGATAATACACGATAAAGTTACCAGCCAGTAAAACAAAACCGGTTTCTGAGTACTTTTCTCTCCGGCTATTTCAGGTATAATCCAGTTTTCGGCAGTACCTTTCATTATCGATTTCGCAGCAATGGCGTTGCGCGCTTCCTGGGAGCTCCATAACCCTTTTTTATCAATATTGAACAAAAACAGCAGTCCGCACCATAAAAAGATTATTGTAAAATAGAACCATCCTTTATTCATAAAATCTCCTTTAGGCGAGTTCGCGTTTCGTTTTTAGAATTTAAAATGCAAAAGATAAAAAATAATGGGATTGCTGAAAAACCTTTAATTTCTTCTATGTCATCACGAGAAGTTTTGCGAAAGCAAAACGGCGTGGTGATCTCAAAACCATCAGAGCTGAAATTGCCACAGCTCCGAAGGAACTTCGCAATGACAATAAAAAAGACTTTTTCAGCGATCCTAAATACTTTGTTCTTTTTGAAACAAAGAACCGGAAAAATTTTTCAGATTGCTCCGCATTCCAGCTCAATATAATTTAAAACGGGAACTTTTATCAGACAGATAAAAGAGGAATTATAGATACAACATCAGATTAAGTAAATGAAATTTTAACTTGATTTCTGTTGCAGGTTTTTAAATTCGGGATTGTCCTGAATATTTTTAAAACTGGAATCCCCGGCAATATCATCGTAATTGATAAACCCTTTTTCAATGCAGTATCTAAGGTGGAATACCGCTTTTCGTGCGTCTCCCAATTTAGCATACGCTTTGGCGAGATTGTAGTGCGGATTCAAATAATCGGGTTTAAGTTCCAGTGAATGCTTTAACTCCTCAATTCCTTCCTGATATTTTCCCTGTTCCACATAGAGGAACCCTAAAAAATTATGGGCTTCCGGTATCAGTTTGTTATCCAGAGAAACGCATTTTTTCAAATACTCGAACGCTTTTTCGTGATCATTGCGGTTGAAATATATTATCCCCATAAGAAAATAGGCTTCCTGAAGATTCGGATTAGATTCGATTAATTCGTTGAGCTGAGTTATGGCATTATCCATATTATTCATTTTTATAAGAGCTTTTATCTGGCCAAGTTTAGCCCTGTAGTTGGAATCGTTTTCTATTTCGGCTTCAACATAGTATTGATAAGCCTTATCGTATTTCTCGCGGGCGTATTCCCTGTCGGCGCGGGCAATATATTCCACATCTTTTAAAGTATCTTTATCTTTTAGATTTTTTTTGCCCGCAGGCAATATTACAGCCATAATTTTACCGGCTTTTTCCCACGAGGACATAAATTCATCTATCGGTATAAAATACTCATCGCTTGTAAAAACAGACTGTTTAATAAAATCGTAACCTGATATGGTTCTAAGATGAACAACGTCGGGTTTACCGGGTTTTTGCAATACCTGGTTGGCAATTACGGGTATTCCCTTATCAATCCATTTGGCGATATCATTCATATCGCCTTTAAAAAGCGATATATCGTATCCGAGTTTACGTACATAATCAACCATATCGATCAAATAACCGCCGTTGGAGGTATCCATTAATTGTTCAGATAGTTCCTGTGCGGTAACCGGTTCTCCCAGATATACAAGAGCCGCCGCAAGAGCCGACGGCATACAATTATTTTCCTGAGGGACTATATGAGGCACTCCTTTGAGGAACTTGCGTTTATCCTTGAATTTAGCCATATTGGAATTTATGTTTTTCAGGTAATAAGAAGAAGTTCTGGAAAATTCGGATTTTCTTTTGCCCGCAAGCTCCTGATAATAAGGAATCGCTTCATAATATTTGCCAAACAGGCAAAGAAGCTCGGCAGTTTGGAACACGGCAAACTCTTTTTCAGCGCCGTTAAAATTATCAACGAAAAACTTGAAATTAACAAGAGACTCTTTATATTTTCCAAGCCCCTGCTGGGCTATGGCAAGCCCCTGATATCCCGGCAAATAACCCGGATCGATGTCAATTACGTTTGCAAACGCATCCTCGGCAAGAACATAGTTAAAATTCTGCAAATATATGGTTCCAAGTATATTCCATGCTTCTATCTGGTCCGGGTCGGCGGATACGACTCCGGTAAGCAATTCCGAAGCTTTTGAAAAGTCGCCGGACTTTAGGGCAATCTTACTCTCAAGCATAGCTTTATAAAAGTCAACCGATCCCTTTTCCAAAGATACGGGATTGACGGACTGATTTTTTTCCTGACAAAACAGTATCGTTTCAATAAATACAAAAAACAGTGTAAGAATAACTTTACATCTTAATCTCATTTTAATTTAATATTATTTTTCCATTACAATACCGTATTGTTTGATTTTGGAATCCAGAGTCGGCCTTGATATATGCAGAACCTCAGCGGTTTTGCTTTTTTTCCATTCGTTTTCTTTCAATGTCTTTATTATATACTTTTTTTCAATATCTTCAAGAGATTCCTCTTTGTCGGAATTAAAAGAAACGACCGGCGCATTATTTGTTCGGATAATATTATATTTTACCTCATCGGGCAAATCGTTTTCTTCTATCTCATCTGAATCGGAAAGGACGACCGCCGCTTTAATCACATTTTTCAGTTCACGGATATTGCCAGGCCAACTGTATCGTTCAAGAATAGACATTGCTCCTTGCGAAATAGAAGATACATGTTTCTTAAACGAATATGCAAAAATGGATATAAAATGATTGACCAGCAAAGGAATATCGGATTTCCGCTCCCTGAGCGGAGGAAGGTAAACATGTATTTCGTTTAATCTGTAATACAGGTCTTCTCTGAACTCGCTTTTTTCCACAAGTTCTTTTAGGTTTTTATTGGTAGCGGCAACAATTCTTACATCGGCTTCAAGCGGTTTATCCCCGCCGACTCTTTCGTAGATTCCGGATTCTATTACGCGCAGTATTTTAGCCTGCATCGGTATGCTCATATCGCCTATTTCGTCCATAAACAGAGTGCCATGCGTGGCGGTCTCAAACTTTCCTTTTCGGGTTGATATTGCTCCGGTAAACGCTCCTTTTTCATGGCCGAACAGTTCGGATTCAATGAGGCTTTCAGGTAAAGCAGTGCAGTTTATAGGAACAAACGGTTTATCGAATCGTACACTGTTTTCGTGAATAGCCTGAGCAACGAGTTCTTTACCGGTTCCGCTTTCGCCGGTTATAAGAACGGTAACATCGAATTTGGATATTTTTTTTATCCGTTGAAACAATTCTACAATGGCCTCGCTTCTGCCGACGATTTTATGTTCCATATCGATAACTTTTTTCAGCTCGATATTTTCCTGGTTCAGTTTCGAGTACGAATCGCAAAACCTCATAGCGATAGCTACTTGTGAAGCAAGGGCTTCAAGCAGAATCATATCTTCTTCGTCGAATTCCGGTTTAGATTTCGGATTAAGTATCTCAATAACTCCCAGAATATTGCCCTGATATTCTACCGGCGCAGCTATAATAGAGCGTGTAATGAACCCCGATGTTTTATCCACATCTTTTTTATGTCTTGAATCAGTTGAGACATCGGCGACAAGAGCGCATTTGCGGTTTTGAAAAACCCAGCCGACAATACCCTCGTTCGGTTTGATGCGAATATCCTTTATTTTATTTGCAACATTACCGGACAATGACTTGAAGTACAAATTATTTGTTACCGGATCATGCAGAAACAGAGATACCGCTTCGCAATCCATAGAATGTGTAACAGCGGATACTATGCTGTTAAGGGCGACATTCAGGTCGAAAGAAGAATTTATAAGTTTACTCGCTTCGAGAAGGATTTCAAAATATTTTTTATAATTAATATTCACCATAATAAATTATTTATTTTGGAGATTTTCGAAAAAGAGAAAAGTTAAAATATTCAAAAAACAAGATCACCCATAAAAACATTCCAACAAAATAAAGAGCGGCGATCCACCATCTATACTTAAGTACGAACAAAGCGACCAGAAACAAAGCAACTCCAGATAATACCGAGCATATAAGAACAAGCGTTTTATCTGCGGGTTTATTATGTATCTCATCACCTTCGAATTCAGCTATTTCAAAATTGCTCTTATCTTTTTTTTCTATCATATTTCCTCCTGTTGCTCACTTGAAATATGTTCCGTAATAAAACTCACAAGAGAATTCCTGCTCTCCTGGTCTATTTTAACAAAAGCAACCCCCAAACTGTATATATTATTTTCTTTAACTTCTTCGGTTCTCACAACCTCGCCTACGACTTTTATCGAATGTGATATCGAAGGTATAGACAACTTAATTTCAAGCAAAGTGGAAGGCGGATAATAGTATTTCGATTCCAGCAAAAGCCCGCCGGCACTGACATTTTTGCTATGCATAAACGCAAAATGCGATACTGACTCGACATTGCCGGCGCAATCCCTGCATGTTACGACATAATTAAAAGGTATTCTTGTATGTTTTCTCTTTTCTTTGCCCTGATATTTTTTATTAGGCTGATTACGCAAAATATCCTCCCCAACCTTTAATAATTTATTTTAGCTTTAAAAACGGTATAATATCATAACATCTGGCAATAGTAAATTAATTTAAGAAAATCATCGTCAATTTGGTTTATTAAATCCACTGTTAATGAAATTAATTGAATTTTATTGATAAATTGACGGATCTGTATAATATTTATTGGTCTTTACGGGTATTTAATTTAGGAAAATATGGTTTTGAAATTCAGTATAAAAAATATTTATCTTTTTGCGTCAGTTCTTCTGATTTTCGGATTCGCGGTATTGTTAAGAATACCGTATTTGCGCGTGCCTGTTTTAGTGGTGGACGAATCATTATATGCTGAAGTAGCAAACACAATCCTTGAAGGCAGGCTCCCATACAAAGACGCCTGGGACCAGAAACCGCCCGGAATTTATTATTTATACGCCTTGATTTTCGCTTTGTTTGGAAAAAACAATCTCTACGCTGTTCATATAGCCTGCGCTATTTTTGTTGCATTAAGCGCAATACTGATTTTTTTTATTTTACGCTTATTGAAAAACAATGTGGCAGGTTTAATCGGCGCGCTATCATATTCCGTATTAGCCAGCGCCGGACAGGCATCGCAATTTCAAGCCGCGAACACTGAGATTTTTTCAATGTTGTTTGTTCTTATATCGCTGTTTTTGTTTCTTAAATCTGATAATAAGTCAGTCTATTTATTTTTTTCAGGTTTTTCGCTTGCAACGGGTATGGCATTCAAACAGCCGGCAATACTGGCGATATTCCCTATGTTTCTTCTTTTATTCCTACAGAATGGCAAAAAAAAGCAGGCGTTTTTATCTTCAATTTATCTTATTTCAGGTTTAATTCCCGTTACGGGTTTTGTTTTTCTTTATTTCTTTTTTAATGATGCATTATACGATTTTTACATAATCTGCATAATTCAAAACTTTGTTTACATGGACGCTAACAATCTGGCGCACGGATTCAACGCCGCTTTGAGGAATATTCCTTTTTTTATCGGAAGCAACTATTTATTTTATATTACTTCTGCGATTGCGTTTTTTTGTTTCAGCTATAAACTGATTGCCGATATAATTAACAAAACTACATTAAATTACATTTCGTTTTTTTTATGCGCATGGTATGCGATAAGCTGGATATCCGTTTCGCTCGGAGGCCGGTTTGAGGGTCATTACTTTTTCTTTGTTTTTCCGGCGATTGCGGTTTTTTCATCTTTTTTCTGGATTGAAATCTGTAAATATCTGCGGCGCAAATGCAAATTTGCGGTAATCGTGCCGGCATTGATTTTTGTAATCGCAACGGGTTATTCCGTATACATTCATTGCGGTTTCCCGCCCGGTACAAAAAAAATTTATTTTACGGTTATCGATCCTGAAAACCCCAAAGGCGAACCTATCCGCCGTACAGCGCAATATATAGCGCAAAACACCGCAAAAACCGGCCGGATTTTTGTATGGGGATTATGCCCCGAGATATATACTCTTTCAAACCGCAGATGCGCCGGCAGATTTATATATGCAAATTACCTTATAGGAATGATGACCGGAGACCGATATTTTTATTCAAATACCGAACGCCTCGACAGAACTGTTTCTGGTTCCTGGGATAAATTAATAGATGACCTTACTAAATACAAACCGGTATTTATAATAGATACTTCGCCTTCAAATTATTTTCAGTATGCCAAGTACCCTATCAGCCGGTTTGTCCTTCTTGACAGTTTCATAAAAAGGTACTATTTGTTCGACAGGCGAATCGGCAATATTGATATTTACCGCCGCAGATAGCCTATAATTTCATCGTAACCGCAGATGTGTCGATTATAGATTTCAGATCGTCCAGAAAAGATTCGCCGGGAAACACCGAAAAGTTATTTCCTGCCTGCAGTAAGGCGTAACAATTGTCAGGATATTTTATTTTCATATACACCGCACACGCGCCTTTGTAGCGCTCAATAATCTCTTTAAGGCGGCTGACTTTGTTATCATCAAGTTTATCCGCTTCAAGTTCCAGTTGAACGGCAGAAATTTTTCGGGAATACACATCTTTAAGAGGAATAATTTCTTCGGCAATAATTTTAGGTGTTTCTTCATTTAAATCCACCTGCCCGCTTATAAGCACAATATTATCCGCAATCACATTATCCCTGCAGGCAGAAAATGTTCTCGGGTAAACGAGCACATCCATACCGTCGGTATAATCTTCTATGTATGTTATTGCCATCTGTTCGTTATTTTTTCGTGTTACGGTAATTTTTAGTTTGGTCAGAATACCCGCAACTTTAACACAAGAGCCTGTTTTAAGTTCTTTTAAATCGCAAACACGGTTAAAACTAAATATATCGAATATTTTTCTATACTGATCAAGGGGATGGCCGGTAATATAAAATCCGAGCAATTCTTTCTCGAATTGAAGCATTTGAGATTGATTCCATTCTTCGATATCTGGAAGTTCCACCTGATCGGGAATCAGGTTATTGCTGTCTTCTTCTGTTCCGAACAAATTGAACTGTCCTGCAAGTTCGTCCTGATGAGCTGAATTCGCCCGTTCGATAACAGTATCGATTATATTAAACAGTTGAGATCTTTTGAACCCCAAACTGTCAAAAGCCCCGCATTTTACAAGGCTTTCTATAACTTTGCGGTTCACCTGACGCGGATCAGTTTTGCGTGCAAAATCAAAAAGTGTGGTAAACTGTCCTTTTTCTTTGCGGGCCGATATTATCGCTTCAACGGCGTTTACGCCTACATTTTTAACGGCGTTCAACCCGAACCGTATATTCGCGTCAATCACGGTGAATGTGGAAAAACTCTGGTTGACATCGGGAGGAAGAATTTTTATGCCGTTTTTCTTTGATTCTTCGATATAGAGAGTAATTTTGTCGGGATTAGTCATTTCCGATGATAAAAGCGCGGCCATAAATTCAACCGGATAATTTGCTTTCAGGTAAGCTGTCTGATATGCGATAAGAGCGTAAGCGGCGCTATGGGACTTATTAAATCCGTATTCTGCGAATTTTGCCATCTTGTTAAATATTGATTCCGCAAGGCCTTTATTTACTTTGTTTTCGACCGCTCCTTTTACAAACCGTTCTCTCTGTCTGTCCATCTCTTCCTTGATTTTTTTACCCATAGCTCGCCTTAGCAAATCAGCATCTCCAAGAGTAAATCCGGCAAGTACGGACGCTATTTTCTGTACTTGTTCTTGATAAAGAATCACGCCATAGGTGTCTTTAAGTATCGGTTCGAGTTCAGGCAATTCATAAGTTATTTTTGTCCTTCCGTGTTTTCTGCTTATAAAATCGTCTACCATTCCGCTTCCAAGAGGGCCCGGGCGGTACAGGGCTACAAGGGCGATAATGTCCTCAAAACATGTGGGTTTAAGTTTGGTCAGAATTTCCCTCATTCCACTGCTTTCAAGCTGAAACAGCCCGATTGAATTTCCTTCGCATAAGAGGTCGTAAGTTTTTTTATCGTCAATAGGAAGTTCCTGAAGATTAATTTCAACACCTTGAGTTTTTTTGATTATTTTTATTGCCTGATCAATAACAGTCAGGGTTTTCAGGCCTAAAAAATCCATCTTAAGAAGGCCCAACTTTTCGATTATTTTCATCGAATACTGGGTAGAAACTTCACCGTTGTTACCTGTACAAAGAGGCACATAATTGGTCAGCGGCTGTTCGCTTATAACAATCCCCGCTGCATGAGTCGACGTATTGCGCACATTGCCTTCAAGCGCATACGCGGTATTGATCAATGTTTTTATCCGATCGTTTGTCTGGTAAAGGGATTTAAGTTCAGGATTCGCTTCAACCGCTTTTTCAAGAGTAATCTTAATCTCATTCGGTATAAGTTTGGCGATTTTGTCCACCTCGTTGTATTCCATCCCCATAACTCTGCCCACATCGCGCACCACAGCTTTTGCGCCAAGCGTACCAAAAGTAGCGATCTGGGCAACGTTATCTTTACCGTATTTCTGGGTAACATAGTTGATGACTTCAGACCTTCTTTCATAACAGAAATCAATGTCTATATCAGGCATGGATACCCTTTCAGGATTCAAAAACCGCTCAAAAATCAAATCGTACTTGAGCGGATCGATATCGGTTATGCCCAACAAATAAGCCACAATACTGCCTGCGGCCGATCCTCTTCCCGGTCCGACAGGTATACCTTTTTCCTTCGCGTAATGGATAAAATCCCAGACTACGAGAAAATAGTCCACAAACCCCATTTGTTTGATCATTGCCAGCTCATATTTGAGTCTATCCAATATATTATTATCTAACGATTTATATCGCTTTTTCAGCCCTTCGCCACACAAATAGTCAAGGTACTTGTCGCTTGTATAATTTTCGGGCGCATGGTAATGAGGAAGTAGTTTCTGTGTAAAATCTATTTTCAGATTACATTTTTCCGCAATTTCCATAGTATTTTTCAAAGCCTGAGGATAATTGGCAAACAGTTGTGCCATCTGATCCGGGCTTTTAACATAAAACTCGTTGGTCTGAAACCGCAAGCGGTTCGGTTCGTTCTGTGTACATCCGGTTTGCACGCATAGAAGCACGTCATGCACGTAAGCGTCTTCGTTGCGCAGATAATGAGCGTCGTTGGTGGCTATAAGCGGAATATTCATTTCCCTGCTTAATTCGATTATTTTTCTATTCACAAAATCCTGTTCGGGAATACCGTGATCCATGATTTCGAGATAAAAATCGCCTTTATCAAAGAAAGAACTGTATTCTTCAATAATCGGTTTTGCCTGATCGGTTTTGCCTTTAAGTATAGTCTGAGCAATTTCTCCCTTCAAGCAAGCGCTCGAGCAGATAAGCCCTTTTGAGTATTGTTTAAGCAATTCTTTGTCAATGCGCGGTTTATAATAAAAACCCTCGATATATCCTCTGGAAGACAATTCCATCAGGTTTCTGTACCCCTGATAGTCTTTGGCAAGAAGAATCAAGTGGTAATAGGAATCCCGCATTCCGGCAGTGTTTTTGTCAAACCTGCTTTTCGGGGAAAGATACGCCTCCATACCGATAATCGGTTTGATACCCGCTTTGGTAGCATCAAGATAAAATTGAGCGCAACCAAACATGGTTCCATGATCTGTTATTGCGACAGCACCCATATTGAATTCTTTCGTTTTGTTTACCAGATCGGATATTCTCGTGGCTCCGTCAAGCACGCTGTATTCGGTATGATTGTGCAGGTGTACAAACTCTGTCATAATATTTTCCCCATCAGCAAATTATTGGAATTTCAGTTTTACATTTATCGCACATCCGCATGGTTATGCCGGTAATCTCTGTCTGATATCCATCCCTTTTTATCAGCAGATTAGAACATTTCGGGCAGTAGGTATTAGATCCCATATCCGTTTTGACATTCCCAAGATACACGTATTTAAGGTATTTTGAAGCAATTTCAAACGCTCGTTGCAGTGTTTGCAGAGGAGTAGGAGGCAAATTCATCTTGTACTGTGGAAAATATGCGGAAAAATGAACCGGTATATCAGGGTTTAAAGAAGCTACCCATGAAGCCAGTTCATCAATAGATTTCTCGGAATCGTTTAAAGTCGGTATAATCAGGTTTGTCAACTCAACATGAGTCGATTCGGCAGAATACCGGATAAATTCAAGAACCGGTTCTAAAGAACCTCCGCAAATATCCCTGTAAAAATCGGTATTCATTGCTTTGAGGTCTATGTTCATCGCATCTACGAGAGGAACAAGTCTTACAAGAGGTTCTTTATTGAGGTATCCGTTTGTTACGATTACGTTTTTTATTCCTTCTTCTCTTGCGATTTCAAAACAGTCTATCAGATACTCGTACCATATAGTTGGTTCCGTATAAGTATAAGCGATTGAGGGTGAATTATAGTTTTTTGCGATATCAATAAGTTCCCGGGGGCTTATATACCGGGTCCCAACTTCATTCTGAGAAATCTGCCAGTTCTGGCAGAATTTGCACATTAAATTACAGCCGTTGACACCCAAAGACAAAATCTTTGATCCCGGATAAAAATGATACAGCGGTTTTTTCTCTATCGGGTCTACGGCAAGAGAAACTACTTCGCCGTATCCGTCGGTGTAAAGTATCCCTTCTTTATTGAGACGCACCCTGCACAACCCGTGTTTTCCTTCTTTTATCAAGCAATGCCGAGGACACAGATCGCATTTGATATTTTGTCCTTCTTCTTTATGCCAAAACTGAGCTTGTTTCATCAGTACTCAATTCCCTTCAACGCTTTTACGCCATTACGGTAATGATGTTTAATTTCTACCATTTCGGTAACGGTATCGGCCATATCAATCAATGACTGAGGAGCTTTTCTGCCGGTAAGAACAATATGAGACCGTCTCATAGAACTTCTCAATATTTGCTCCACCTCTGCAACACTTATAAAACCCAGCCCGATCACATCGAGTATCTCATCGGCGATTATCAAATCATATAAACCTGTAAATAATTTTTCCGCCATTAATTGCAACCCTATACGCGCCATTTTTTCGTGTTCGCGAAGTTCATCTTCACTTGAAGCATCATGTACAAACCCCAATCCTAAAGCACAAATTTCAGATTGTTCCAAATTGTTAAAAAATTTATATTCTCCTGTTTCCAAGTTGGATTTTATAAACTGGCAGATACAAACTTTTCCGCCCTGTCCTAAGCACCTTGAAGCCAATCCCAGCGCGGCTGTGGTTTTGCCTTTTCCGTTACCTATATATAAGATAATTAATTTCTGGGTACTGTTCACAGAGTATCTCTCGGTTATTTTTAGATTCAGGCGCTGACATTCCTGCAGATAAGTCAAACAGGGAACTAATGATTTCATTATCGGTTTCAAGTTCGACCGGAAATATTATCTTATAATAATGACACGGATTTTGTGAACAAAAAACAGGAAGGTTTTTCTCATTTTTATCAAATCATTGTGCATATATACGCATTCAATGAACTAATTCATAACTCGAAAATCAAATTTTTTAAGGAAGAAAATAAGTTATTATGATTTTTACATTTTTTGTTTTTATAGTCGCTTTTTATTCGTTCTCTTATGAGGCAAATGAAGATTTTTTTTCACGCCAGCGCGAGAATATGGTGGATTTTCAGCTCAAAAATAGGGGTATAAACGATCCGCGCGTGCTAACCGCTATGCGGAAGGTCCCGCGCCATGAATTCGTGCCGAAAAGATACCGTCATTTGGCTTATGCAGATTCTCCTTTGCCTATCGGAGAAAATCAGACTATATCCCAGCCTTATATCGTAGCTGTAATGACCGAACTTCTTGAATTAAAAGGTAAGGAAAAGGTTCTTGAAATAGGAACCGGTTCAGGTTATCAGGCGGCAGTTCTTGCGCAACTCGCAATGGAAGTATATACAATAGAGATCATACCCGAACTTGCCAGCAGGTCTAAAGCTGTACTTAATAAACTCGGGTATAAAAACATAAAGGTACGCGCCGCAGACGGTTATTTCGGATGGATCGAATCCGCTCCATTCGATGCCGTAATAATAACCGCCGCACCGGAAAAACTGCCTCAGCCGTTGGTGGACCAGGTTAAAGAAGGAGGCAGGATTGTAGTGCCGGTTGGCAACTATTATCAGCAATTAAAAGTTTATATAAAAAAAGACGGAAAAGTAACACAATCTGATGTTTTACCGGTAAGGTTTGTGCCGATGACAGGTTATATAGAGCACAAATAACAATGATTACTGGCTTGCTTCGTCTTCCACTTCAAAATTAATATAGATTTGCGTACCTTCTCCAGGTTGCGAGTCGACGTGTATCTTTCCGTTATGTATGCGCACAATATTTTTTACTATTGCCATACCCAGTCCTGTACCGTGTTCTCCCTTTGTGGTGAAAAACGGATCGAACATTTTATCCATCAAATTTTTATCCATCCCTATACCGGTATCTTTGACAAAAAGGCATATTTCGTTTTTATCGGCAATATATTTCGATCCGACTTCAATAGAACCTGTGGATTTGCTGTCGATCGCATCGGCGGCATTAATTATCAGATTAATGAGCACCTGCTGTAAATTCTGCTGATTCGCATACATAAGCGGAACTTTCTCGTCAAGAGAAATAATAAGACTGTGTTCCGGCGCGCTTGACAATTCGGATACGTTTCTGATTTTATTAAACCGGTTAGCTTTCCTAACCGTAACAGACATCATTTCTATTGTATCGAGAATAAGTTTATTTAAATCAACGAGTTCTTTTTTCATTTTTGCCGGTTTGGACAAAGTGGAAAGATGGTTTGAGATATTTTTAATATTGTCGACCTGAGAATGGATTATTTCAAAATACCTTTCCATTTTCGATCTGGTTTCTTCATCGCCGTCAAAAGATTTGTTAACAATATTTTTTAATAGCGTAACATAACCTTCCAGAGGCATAAGGAAATTCTTGATTTCATGAGCCACACTTCCGGATATCTGGGTAATAATCGATTTTTTTTCCGATTCGATAAGCATCTGATTTATCAATTCCATTCGCGACTGGTAATGATGAAGATCTTGAGCCATTTTATTCAGAGCGTCTTCCAGTTGTCCGATCTCATCCCAGCGAGACCTTTCTATCCTCAGATTCATGTTTCCTTTGGAAAAGTCCCGGCAGAATTTTACCATTCTCTTTAGCGGATATATAATTCTCTTTGATACAAGAATACTTATTCCTGATGCGATCAGCACCCAGAACAAAGCCAAAACCACAAGAATCTGTTTTTGCTGCGAGTAATCATACTCCACCAGTCTTTTTGGATAATTTACCCTGACAATACCGACAACCTTGAAATTTTCCCCGAATATAGGCGCAATACCAGCCATATATTTTTCGCCGCCATACTCCATTATACTGGTACAAAACGCTTTTTTAGAAAAATATACGTTTTTAACTATTTTCAGAGAATTAGTATCGCCATAACTTTTTCCGATACTTAAAATTTCCGAAAAAGAGCCGTCTCCGGTTACTTTATAAATCTGCAAACCCGGAATTTTCGGATAAAACCGCCAGTAATTACCAAAAACCTCTGTCAGTTTATTCCTGTACTCCTCTTTCTGCGAAGCGCTCATAGATTCCTGGTTTTGAAAATACTCCGTTATATTCTGGCTGTCCAGAAGCAGGGAAGCGGAAATAGCCGCCTCAAGAGAATTCCGTTCAAGCAGTGCGCGAATTTGAATTACTTTATTTACGTTCCAGTAAAAAAAAGTTACGCTTATTGTGATTATCGTTATGAAAATTATCACCAGTGGAATTTTTATATTCAAGCTCATGGAAAAAAATTTTTTGATTATTTTCTTTAAAAAATCCATACTTTTATTCACCTGTAATCATTATTGTAATTATTTTTGACGATTATCAGCAGATATGATATTCACGTAAAGGATAGACGGTCAAGAAATAAATTCAGCCTTTGAAAAAAACCGAAAGATTTTTGTGAAAAAAAGCGAATAAAATCAATTAATATGTTTTATTCTTTTTTTGATTCTCTGGAATAAAAACGCCAAACCGAAAACAAACATCGCATAAAACGAAGGTTCAGGCACAACGCCCATATAGATATTATCCACATTAACTTCAGTTTGAAATTCCTGAACGGTAAGAGATTCATCCGTATAATAATTTATTTCAGATCCATTGAGAATTTCAAAATAAACGTCAACCATTTGGCCGACAAGACTATTGGCAGTAAAAAAATCGGCAAGATTAAGCCGGACATGGGTAAACATGGAACCGCTGGCAGTGTATGTAGTGAACTCTATGCCTTCAGGGCTAAAGATTGTATCTGTCAAATCTATCGGATCAAAAGAATGCTGGAACAGATAATAAGTTTTGCTGTCATGGATCATGCTTACGCTGAAATAATCGGCTCCCGAAAAATCGAAATCTTCCATAGCAGTGTTTTCAGGAAGAAATACCGATTTATTAAAATTATAATCGAAAGATATTAAACCCGTCCACTCGGTTACGGGGACATTGTAAAAAACTATAGATGATACAATATTTTCATAATATCCGGGATCATACCCCGTAGCTATTGAAAATTTAGCATAAGTATTGCCCATTGCCGCTGACAAATTAAATGTTCCTCCGGTTTCATCAGAAAAAGAACTGGATTTACCAGACTCAAATGTTTCATAGATGGATATACTGCACACACCTTGAGTAACAAAGCCCATTATTAGTGTAATTAAAACCGGCGCAATAACTTTTTTCATTTAAACTACCTCCCGTCATTCACTGAGAAAATGTCCTTAAACTCTAAAAGAATTCTATCACATATTTTTGGGTTTTGCAATTCGGCATTAAAAAATTTTTTATATATCTTTTAAAAAAGTTGTTTCGTCCGGTTTAAAATGAGTTGTTTGATATCAGGAAATAACCAGTATTAAGAAATATCAGATAGAATTCTCCAGAACTCTTTTAAATTCGAGTTCCCTAAGTTTTTCCTTTGCCGGAGAAGAAGGTTTTAATACGAGTATTTTACCGTTTAAATAATTTACCGGCACCATACCCGACGGATTTAAAGATAAATCGGCAATATTTGAATCTTCTCCTGTTTTCGGGTTGGTAACAACCAGATTCGGTATTTTGCCTCCATGTACCAGCGAATCGGCGGTAATTATAGCGCTTATAAAATCCGATACCGAAGTGAAACTATCTCCCTGTTCGATTTTAATCGTAAACATGTTTTTCGATGCCCCGAAGCGAGCGTAAGCATCGTTGCGGGTTATAATTTTGACTGCCGAAGGCGATAAGTTTGCTCCGGACAACTCATTGTTTAAATAGTGGTGAACAGCTTCTATAAGGTTATTATAGCTTGTCTGCCAGCGTCTTTCAAAAACAAGAAATTTATCGTTGCCGATAATTTCCATACCCGGAACAAAGAATTTACGTTTGAGAAGTTCTTCCATAACTGCTGTTGTATTGATTTTCGACGAAAACACAACCCATTTTACGTTCACAGGAGACATTGTTTTTCTGTTAAGAGCTATCGAAGAAAGAATTTCATGAGCGAAATTGAGTTCGTTATCGGGAATTGAATCGAGATCAATCACTATAAACTGCGATTTTACGCTTGTTTGAGGCTGAATCACGTTTACCGCTCCTTTATCAAGATACTGCAATAAGAAGTTTTCAACAACTGTATTCCTGACCAGTTTATTTTTTAGTTTTTCGGAAAAAATCTGGTTTATCTCCGGTACGGACCCTGCTTTATCGAAAATTTCGGATGCCTGAGCGAACATAGATGATATTTTCTCATGATCCGCAACTGTTGACCATTCATAAGATCTTGAAGACAAATAGTTAATATAAAATTCTAAAAATTCTTCGACAATCATTTTTTCATCATTGTTAAGGCCGTTTTTGAATGCGCTGAGAACAGCGTCTGTACGCCCTTTGAAATAATCCTGAATCAGCGGATTTACGGTTTTATAATCTATAAGCACATCGCCTTTGGCGTATTTATTTTCGGTCGCTACAGGGTCTTTAACTTTCACAAGAAAGAAAGAATCATGGCGCAATGGGGCATACCTTAAAGTTTCGTAATTGCCCTGTCCTTTAAGCAATCTCAAATCAGCGGTTTTCCATTCTTTAATAAATTCAGGAGTGGCTCTTCTTAAATCCGTGCCGGTAACATTGGAACCGCTTGATATAATTTTGAATTTATCGCCGTCAATGAGCGAATTTCCCTGATCATCCATAAAATATTGTTTAATTTCTTCGTTGGCAAATAAATTTACGGCATCTTGATAGCTTACGTCGTTCATTGTATGTTTATCCCTTGTAACCAAAACAATTGTATGGCCTTGCTGGAGCAGTCGTTTAAGAAGCGGCAGGTCGGTAATAATTTCGCCGGCGTTATCTATGGAATAGACTATTTTCTGTCCTGATTTTTTTGCCAAAGCCGTCATAAGCATCTGATAATCGTTCTTTGCAATATGCTGGCCCGGCTGAAGTATTTTTCCTATTTCATGGGCGAAATAGAATCCCTGTTCGCTGATTTCCTGAGCGGCTTTTGAATCTGCGAAATCAAGGGCATTTCCGGCGATGGCGACCAGAATAGATGCCCATAAATCATCATCGGTTTGGGAAATCATATTTTCAATTTCCCTTAGCGCATCCATTCCTTTGCGATTGTATTCATCTTTCAAATCTTCATATGGATTATCATCGGCAGTGATTATTCTTATAACGTCATACATCAGGTCCTCAAGTTCGTGAGCGGTTAAAGCGCCGATAAAATCTTTATATCTTGCGCCGGATAAAAGCTCGCGAATGACATCTCTTGCTTTGGATTTGCTCAACTCATCGGTATCGCTCAAGTCAATTATTTTTCCCGCATAAGGGCCGTGTGTTACAGTTACGTCTGCTCCGCGTACCTGAGGAAACTCAGAAACCCTGCCTAAAACTTCGCCGGGATGATAATATCCATTATTGAACAACAGCGAATCCGGCCCGCCAAGTTCGGTTACCAGTTTATAATGATCGAGTACAATATCAAGAAAATCGTTTATCGAAATCTGATCCGAGACCAGTTTTTCCCTTAGCTGATGATGGAGCTTATCTATATCGCCCGGATAATTAAACAAAGGCAGGTTCTTTACATCTGTAATTCCCGAATCCACGTAGGCATCGACTATTTTTCGCATTTCGGAGTAAACAAGTGTTTTCGGTTCTTGTTCAAGATCAATTAAAGGAGCTTTTCTGGTAAGGTAATTTCCGTACTGTTTCATCATCTCATGAATTTCATTCTGGTCGAAAGTATCTCCCATATCTTCCTGAAACAGTCGTTCGCCGATAAGATGCGCCATCGATTCTGCCATCATGGAAATAGCGTTGGAAACCTGCCCCCTGCTCCACATATATCTTAACCGGTCTATTAAACCTTTTGCCAGATAAATATCGTTTGAAACGATTGCCGCAAACTGGAAATGATCTTTATCGGCAATAAAAATTCCCGGATTGCCGTCTTTTGGGGCAACCGTCCAGAACCTGAACTGTTCATTATCCAAACTGGAAAATATCCTGAATAAAAATGTGGAAGCGGTACGCATTTGCTGTTGCAACTCTTTATCAGCGTTTCTCGATTCGATCATTAAATTAAGAGCCGCAGAATGTATATATTCCTTTACTCCCTTGACAAGAGGGTCGGAATCCACAAGCCGTTTAACATCGCTTCCAAGTATAATCTTGTTCACAACCATCGGATTTTCGCTGTGATGGCCGTCGCCAAGCCCGATAGTTCGGGCGATGAGATCGCCCCTCTGGGTTAAAAAATTCGTAAACCGCTCAAAATCTTTCGGATACTTAGCCTGAATTTCAGCGATTTTGGAGGTAATTTCGATATAATCGTGTTCCACATTAATCAGCAGGTTTCTTGAAAAAGAAAGGAAATTCATCATAATCCTGTTGTCTTTTCTGATTAAATTCGCAAGAGACGGCATCAGGTTAGTCATTTCCGGATGATGCAGAGCGTTTCCGAAATTTACTATCTGAGTATAATTCGACATATCGATATTGTCCTGCATAACCCTTATCTGAAGAAGAGCATTTATCACATTGATTTCATCGGGGGTAGCGTTAGGAGGAAACCCTTTAAACGTTGCGTCTCTTAAATCCGGAAAATTACTTATGATAGAATCAAACATAGATAAGAACTGGCTGACATTATCCTTGAAATGCTTAAGAAGAGGCTCTACAGCTTCGTTTATTGTGCTGTTCATCCATTGCTCCAATTCGTTGGTTTTCATTGCCGATAAATGGTAACGCGTTTCCATAAGTTCAAGCGGTTCGTGATCGGGTGTTGTTTTAGCCGCCGCCTGTTCGAGTGATTTCTGAAGATACAGAAGCCTCAACGCTTCCTCAATCTGAAGCGCGGTAACTTTTTTAAGCAGATTGGTAATTTTCTGCAGTTCCGTATCCGCCCTGAATTTTGAGATAGCGTTGTTGAGTTTGCGAACAGTATCTCTCAATGCGTTCAGTTCTTCGGATAAACGCAGGTACGGTTGTTTATGAGCTGTATCGATCCCTTCAATTTTTTGACCTATATGACGGGTAATTATATCAAGGATATCATTCATATTACTCGCGGCAAGCCAATACTGATATAATATTTCAGGAGTGATATCGTTTAAAAAGACTTCATCGATTTTTCCGAAATCGAGAGCGTAAGTTTTAAACATCGTATCGAAACTATTAAACCCTGCATTTTTCAGCGCAACGGTAATTTCCAGCCCTGATATGACATCTCTTGTAGCGGGAGTGATTTCATGAATTGCCGAAATCGCTCTCTGCACTTTCCTGTTTAGTTCGGATACAAGGTTATTCAAACCGATTTTAACTTCAAAAGACTGTTCAGCCCGTTCCAGCATTTTGTTCAATACAGTTATTTTTTCATCGGTGGATATATCAGGCGCAACTCCTAATAAAGTATATATATTTTCCATATTTTTAAAGGCAAGTTCATGTCCGACGATGGAAGCCATTTCCTCATATAAATAGCTTCCGTAAATGGGTCTGTTGACGCTTATATGTTCTTCCCCGATCCGTTTTATGTCAGTATGAACGGGTATTAAATCGAAATTTTCCTGCTCCTGCTGTTGAATTACCCATTCCGCAAAAGGCTGAAAAATGGATTCTGCCGCTATTGAACCGGCTTTATTGGCATAAAAATCAGATACTTCAAGATTACCGGTATCGGCAAGCTGTTTGGATATTTTTATATATTCCTCAACAGCATTTACCAATCCTTCCGACAAATATATTCCGTGTTTGAGTCCCTTTTCGTCAGTTTCTATAATTACGGAAAACTGATAATGAGACGCATCATCGATAAAGATCGCCTTTGAACCGTCGGCCGGCTGAACGGTATAAATCTTCATTTTTTTATCTTTTATAGCCTGAAGAGTATTAGTGAAAATAGCCATTTCTTTTTCCAGTTTGGGAATAATTGCGTTGTTTTCTTCCTGCGCGATTTTGCGTTCAAGCTGTTTTAATCTCATTTCAAGCCAGCTTACTGCTTTTTTGTAAAATTCCGAACCGTATTGGAGCGGTTTGACATTCCCCTGCTGAACAATATTTTTTACCCGTTCCAGATCTTCAGGCCTGTAATTCCCGTTTCCGATACCGATATTAATCCGGCTTTCTCTTTTTTGTGTCCGCACGTTTGTTAAAAACAAGTTAGCTATGAGTTTGAGTTTTTCGCTTGAGTATTCAAGTTTATCCGAATATTCAAGTTCAAACCCCGCTTTTCGTGTCGGACGGCGCTGAATAGTGCACATATCGAACGAGTAAACTTCCAAATCCCTTGATTTTAAAAACAGTTCGTCGTCTATGGTAGGAGCGATTACATCCATATTTTGTTTGCGGATAAAATCCTTCACGGTATCTGCAGATTTGGAAGGATCGTTCATTATAACCGCATCAAACATATCTTCAAATTTCAAATTAGGGTTACCGGTCGATTTTTGAGCAGTTCGTTCAATCATGAGTATTATATCCGTAACCGACATTCCGCTGTCTTCGGGGGAATGAATCGGATTCATTATAAATACTCTTTTCGCTGGTTCGATAGCTACTCTCTGATTATTCGGATAAGTAACAAACTGGCTTTTGCCCCTGCTAACCAATCCTTCAACAAATTCTTTTAGAGTGAAGTTAGCCAGAAGGCTTGTAAACAAACTTCCCGGGCCAACAAGAATCAAATCCAGAGACGGATAATTCAGCGCTTCCAGCGCCTGTTTTGTCATAAAAGGTTTCTGATCTTCAATCGATGGATTACGCACATTATCAAGGTAATCGATATTTTTTCCGAACTGGGGTATAAACTCGCCGATTTCGCCGATATAATGTTCACCGAATATCGATTTTCCGTCCGGTGAAATCAAGTTTCTTCTCAGTTGCGTGCCCATACTCATTTCGCTTTCAAGTTCAGGTATTTTTTCGCCGGCAATAGGGGTTTTGAGCCGCGCTACAAGGTCGCCTTCATCTGTAGATATGGGCAACACTACACCGGAATCTATTCCAAGAAGTTTGTGAGCCATATAAATGGCTACCGCATTTTTCTCCAGATCCATTTTTCCGTTTTCAATGTCATATGCCTGAGCAAAATAGTTAAGCGATTCGTCAAACAGGTTTTTAATGCTGGCTTTTCTAAGGTCTATTTTCCTGAACTTTGTCGGATCTTCTTTGTGTTTAGCTCTTAGAAACGCTATAAATTCATCTATTTTTTTAACTACGTCGATAAAATTTATCAAAAATTCCGGCGACTCCTTAATCTGAGGATACTTTGCAAGTGTTGGAGCTATAATCTCGCCGATTATCGGGTATATGAAATCGATATCCCTGTCGTCAGGCAGGCGTTTGTTAAGCAGATCCTGTTTGGCTTCGTCAAGATACGCTATGGAAACATTGGTTACATCGCCTCTTGAATACACATAGCCGAAAAGCGGGTCGAGAATATCCTGCCATAAATAAGATTGCCCGCCTGAATCGAAAGTGGATACAAGGTTCACCACATTCCCGTCAAGCCCTTTTATAGCGTTTATCAGGCTGTTGCCGCCTGTTCCTCCGGTAATAGTCAGAATAGACGGCCTGTTTCTGCGCACCATTGTTCTTGCTTCATTTGGAGTCGGCGGTTTATTTTTCCATTTCATCATAAGGCCGGAAAGTATTTGCTGAGGCATAACCCCTTTATTTATGGCGATTTTAGCTATATGCCTGTAGGCTTCAAGTTGGTCGCCGGCATAGACGATATCCACAAGGCTTTTAACGCTGTCGCGGTTCATCAATTTTCCCGACCAGTTCACATAACGTATCAGAGGCACGATATTATTGATAGAAATATCATGTTCGCCGGCACGGTACCATTCAAGGTTATGCCGGTATTCCGCAAGAGCCTGCATAAGCAGTTCCTGTCCTTTCTCGAATCCGAAAATAGTGATAATGGCGTTGCCCAGTACCGGTATAATTTCATCTGAAGAAAGGCTCAAACCCGAAACAAGAGAATACAGCAGGTCGAAAAACGATACCGGATCAGTCTGGACGGAATATCCGATTCCCAAAATCATCGGGTCTGCACCCGATTCAGGGAAAACTACACCCTCAATAGTCGCAGGCAACATTACATCGGAAACGTCCAAAACGCCCTTAGGTGTAGAAGTTTTTTTCTCTAGATTCCAGAACTTCATCCATGCCCGTGCGGCTTCAAATTTCATACTGACGATTTCGCCCTGCGTAAAATCCTGAGGATGAGTCTTTATTCTGTCGCCGACTATTCCGTCCACATGGCTGGCGAAATAATAATTCAGCCCGGAAGCATCGACCGGTTCTCCCTGCCGTGAATAATGAGAATAATAAACTTGCGGGAACAATTTCGCATGTTCAGCAGTTTTATGTTCCATAGCGCTTATGGATCTGGAAAAAAGGTTGGCAAGAGTATCATTATTTAATATTCGCAATCGCATTGTAGTTTTGTTACCCTGATAATCCTCGACCACAATTTTAAAATCGGATACAAAACCCGTAAGCCTCGATTTAGAAACAAGTATTCTTCGGGTATTTAAAAATGATAATCCTGCTTTCTTGAAAGCTATATCCATATTGTTAGCATCTGAAAATATCCAGCCGATATATTGCCGGTACATTTGTTCCGAAATATTTGATAGATCGAGTTTGGTAAAATATTTTCCTCCCGTCAGCGATGATAAAAGTTTCTCTTTAGCTGAATCGGGAGTAATGACAGTGTCTTCCACATAGGCTTCGTTAAGAACTCTTGCAAGAATAGCGGGTTCTATGGATTTTATGTCGATTTCACCGGACTGGTAATTCAAATAATGCAGGTATATGTGGTATATCATATCCAGTTCGTTTGCCCGAAGATCCGCACCGGCTTTGATAGTTTTTTTGGAAAGAGCGGTTTTCACATACGGATACCTTGGGTTTTTCCCCTGAATAATCCCGACGATTTTTGAGCTAAGAATTCCGAGTGTTTTATCCATATTTTTGCCTGCGGCAAAAATATACGAATTTATCATTTTCCTGAACTCATCGATTTGTTCTGTTTCGTTCAGGTCGGTTGCCGACGGTTCAAAGACAGATCTTAGCAGATAATTATAATGCGCATGCTTTTCAGGCAACGCCCCGATCCGTGTAGCTATAGAAGCGCCGCTTTTCTCCTGCCATTTATATAACCCGTCGATCGCAATATCTATGGTTTCCGGTTTTTCTATATCAAACACAAAAACAGGCCCTACGGTATCCTGCGGTTTTGTATCAGGCACAGCTATAGAAAACGATATGCTCTTCTCAGTAGGAGAAATATTTTTGAATAATAATGCTAGATTATCATAACTGGCCACATCAACGGTATCATCGCCCAAAACACTGCTGTAGGTTTCTTCAATAGACTGAAATTCGGGCAATCTTTGTTTTCCGGTGATCACGGCAAAATAAACGCCTTCGCTGAATTTAAGCATTTCTATATTAAACGCTTCCGCGCCCAGTATTTCCAGATCCAGCTTTTCGCCGGTCACCAGTCTGTCTTTAGAATCCCATAGCGCCTCAAACAAATTCAAAGGCACCATATTTGCGGCAAACACATACGCTAATTTTCCGCCGGAAACATCTATTCCGCCTTCAGGATAAACGAGTTTAACCATTATCCCTTCCGGCGAATTTAACACTTTACGGGCTATATCTGCCGCAAAGATTGTTTTTTGCGCAAAATTCAGCACACCGTTATTAACTGTTAATTTTGCATCTTTTGTATATTGTTCAATCATCATCTTCAAATAATCCGTTATGGATTCTTTATCTTCGGTAAACTTCATCGATTCCAAAGACGCATAAATTGAATCTGCGACAGCGGGTATATCCGTGATATTTTTCCCTTCCAGTTCATTTACAGCCAAAACACTGATTATATGAGCTGAAAACGGATGAGCCAAAATCGACCTGACCATATATCCGGAATCACGCGGGAGTTCTGTTGCTTTTCTGCCTGCGGCTTCAATTATTGCCCTGTACTGATCGGTAGTAACCGCTATTACCGAACCTCCAAGCATCTGGAAACTCGTAAGCACATTTCCGGCATCAATGCGAGCGTTGCGGACTTCATGCCAGCTAACCCTTCTTTGCTGGGCAAACAATCCGTATACTAGTTCCTGTCCGATGATTTTAAGTTTTACATAAACCTGTTCATTGATTCTCGTGATTTCAAGAACTTTCAGGTCATAACCGATAGCCGTTGCGATTTCATTTAATTTTGCCTGCACGTTCTGAAGCACGGGCAGATTCAGCTCTTTTACCGATGGTATATCGTAACCTGTCATCTGCCATGCTAAAGTAGAAAACATAAGGGATTTAAACATATTCCCGAAAACGATTTTATTGTCAGAATCAACCAGCGGATTGTTTTCAAGCCACGATGAGAGAGCGAGAGCATCCCATTTCCCCGTAAAAAAATTCTCAAATTTTGTTTTGGATCCGAATACTATTGAAGTATAAGGGTTATCTTTGTCTTCTTTTGTCAATTTTGCCGTCAATACATAGTGGGATATATTTTTATCCCTCAACTTCTGCGCGATTCCCGATGTGTGATAACCTCCGGCGACAATCACGGCATTTTTGATGCCAAGCTTATCCATGTCCCTGAGAGTATTATCGACAAGAACATGATCCCTTTGTTCAGCGCATGTATAAAAATTTTTAATATCTGCAAAATATTTGTTCAGCGTTAAGGCACAATCCGCAATCTCATTTTCCATACCGTGAGATTTCATGAAACTGAGTGTATCCTGATTTTCAAAAAACAACTTAGAACCCGCAAGAGAGTTCCATTCCCGCGAAGTAAGGTTTAGCCTGAACGATTTACGCAGTATTTTCACCTGTTCGCCGATTTCTTTTATCCTGCGCTGGGATTCATTCTCACATAAAATATCAAACAGGCGTTTTCTTAAATTATCGGATTCGACAAAAATATTGTCTCTATTTATATCCCTGTGAAGGCTCAGGTAATTCCGGTATCCTTTGAGCTGAGAATAATCCGAAAAATCGATATTGTGTTTTGAGCAGAGTTCGCAGAGGTAATCCAGATAGTTCAGGTACGATATTTTATTAAGCCGGAACCGCATATTTTCCTGCAGGAACTCGCTTATTTCGTCTTTTTCCATATTTTCGGTTAAAACCCTAACCAATTTCGCCCGCTGGGTTTCTATCAGAGATAGATTCAGGCTTTTTTCTATCTGAACCATTTCGTGGCATTTTTGGAGATCAGGATAATCTTTGGGAGAGATATCGTTCTTCACAGCAAAAGATAATATACTGTTAATATAATCCGGCAATGATACCGAATTATCGTCAAAAGACAGCTCTATATTTTCCAGTTCGGTTAAATTCGGCGTATATACTTTCTGTTTAATTGACTTAACGATTGCGCCAAGCCGGTTAAAAACTTCATCCTGATCACCGTTTTTAAGTGTTGTTATCAGGTATTCGTAATTTTGGCGGTATAGTTCCCTATCCTCTATGCCCAGCACCTTTACAGGATCAGGATCGTTGATTGCGTAATATTCAACGCCATTGATTCTTCCGTTTTTAATAAAATAATTAGATACAATCTTTTTTGTTTCCTCATAGGGAAATTTGCGGATATCGTCGGGTTTGATTTCCCCTTCGGCGCCTTCCATTGTTATCAGCTCAACGCCTTTTGTTTCTATGAGGAAATTGAGAATTTTATAGATATTCATCTGGGCTTCTGCGTTGCAGTGGGCGTCCTGAATAAAATAAATTTTCTGATCAGAATTGGAAATGAATTTATCCTTTATGGAGGCATATTCTTCAGATATTTCGGGTTCAGAGGCATTTACGGCTAAAACGGCAATAAAAAGGGTAGCGGAAAAAGAGAGCCGGAACAAAATCCTGGAAAACAAAAATTTGCGCATAAAAATTATCCTTCCCTTTATGTAAAATCTAATTATTAATATCTTTATTCAGGTTGATTATATTATACAATATTTCAATGATATTTGTCAATTTGAGCATAGTTCATAACTGCTTAAATTACCGGAATTTACACAAACATTCATTAATTGTTGTAACATATTTGCCCAACATGGTTTATAATAGCGGCAAATATTGTTTGCGAATTTAAGGCGGATTGAGGCTATGTTATCATTAAAAAAAAGAGATTTAATTATAGTATTAACCATTATTTTGTCGTCTTTTTCGGCTTATTGGCTGACATTATTGAATGATTTTACTTTCGATGACCTGCATTCTATTGTAGAAAACCGGTATTTGAGGGATATGTCCAATTTAAAATACCTGTTTACGGTAAAATATTTTACTGTTACGCAAGAATCGAGTTACCGCCCCGTAATAACTTTTTTAAATTTTGTTGAATATTTCCTGTTTGGGCACAATCCCGCAGGTTATCATTTTATGAATATATTTCTTCACGGAATATGCGCTGTCCTTATATTTTATTTTTTAAAGAGATTTACAGGCGCAATTGTAGCTTTTTTCGCATCGATTCTCCACGCGGTACATCCTGCCTTATCGGAATCCGTATGCTGTGCCGCGTTTGCTGAAGATATCCTATGCATGATTTTCATTCTTTCGTCTTTGATAGTCTGCGCTAAATATTTATGCGAAGATAATTCACGGGGCAAATCGGCGTTTTATTTGTTTTCGCTAAGCATCCTTTATTTGTTGTCTCTCGGTTCGAAAGAAGCCTCATTTTTTCTGCCGGCGGGTTTTCTGGTATTTGTGCCTTTTTTAAGGGTAAACCGCAGTAAAACCATTTCGGTTTTGTTATGTTTAACGGCAGTTCTGATATTTTTTGTTTCCCTGAGATTTTTCATTTTGGTCAATCCGGCGGAAAAACCGCTAAACAGGATCAACGAATTCAAAAACTGGTTCGGAGCGGTTTATTATATTAATGATTATCTCCGGTTATATTTTTTCCCGTCAAAACTCAGCGTAATTTATCCCGTAAAACCTATTGCGCCTGAAAATTTGTTTATTTTTGTGCCTCATGTAGTGTTGTTTGCGGGGTTGTTTTTCGCAGGTTTATATTTTGTGCGGCGAAAAAAGGTTGAAGGAGCCGCAATATTGTGGTTTCTTATGGCGTTAGCGCCGGTATCGGGTATAATATATTTGAAATTCCCGTTTGCGGAACGGTTTATTTATATTCCGGCGTTCGGTTTGCATCTGCTGACAGCCTGTTTGCTTTCAAAATTGCCGGACAAGAGCAAAAAAACAGTTATCTTTATATTTTCCGTTTTATGTATTGTCTTGATTTTAAGAACTGCCGGCCGGTGTTCCCAATGGAAAACAGACTTAATTTTATGGAAATCGACGCTAAGAACAGCTCCCGATAGCCCTGCGGTTCATTATGCGATAGGGAAAATTTATCAGGATAAAAACCTGCTTAAAAAATCCGAATCCCATTATATCAGAGCGATAAATTTAAATCCCGATTACCTTGACCCGTATATAAACCTTGCCGTAATATACATGGACATCGGAATGTTCGAGAAAGCCCTGCGCATAAACGATATTATTATTTCAAAAAATCCCGATATCGCGATAGTCCATTTAAACAACGCGTTGATTTACAGAGAGCTAAAACAACCGCAAAAAGAGTTGGAATCTTATTTAAAAGCTATTAAAAGCGATCCTCTTTTTTTCCCACCGTACATTAATTTATCGCTACTGTATTTAAACCGCAATCAGTTGGACAATGCGGCAGGGGTCTGGCTCAAAGGCATAGAAATAAATCCGGAATGGACAGATGCTTACATAAATCTTGCCAAATATTTTTCCGACAGGTCGGAACGCCAAAAAGCGGTCGGTATACTCAAACAGGGTATTATGCACAATCCTTCAGATAAAAAGCTCAGGATGTATTACATAAAAATGAATAAATTATGATTTTACAATTCGAGTTTGCCGGTCAGATAGTTTTTCAACTGATCCATTGATACCCGTTCCTGCTTCATAGAATCGCGTTCGCGAATAGTAACAGCTTTATCTTCAAGGCTTTCATAATCAATAGTAACACAGTACGGCGTACCGATTTCGTCCTGCCGGCGGTATCTTTTTCCAATACTGCCTATTTCATCGTAGGAAGTGGACATGGATTTTCGCAAATCCTGCTCGATATTTCCGGCAAGTTCCTGTAAACCGGTTTTTTTGAATAACGGGAACACCGCAACTTTAATAGGAGCTACTTTTGGCGAAAACCGCAGAACAACTCTGGTTTCGCCTTCCACTTCTTCCTCGCTATAAGCGTCTGCCATTACGGTAAGAAGTATTCTGTCGACTCCGGCTGAAGTTTCAATCACCCACGGTATAAATTCTTTTTTGTTTATTTCATCGCGGTATACCATTTTTTTGCCGCTGAAATTCTGATGCTGGGACAAATCGAAATCGCTTCGGTTGGCTATTCCTTCAAGTTCCTGCCATCCGAACGGGAACTCATATTCGATATCCACGCATGATTTTGCATAATGCGCGAGTTCATTTTGTTCATGAGGGCGAACCCTGATTCGTTTCGGTTCGATTCCTATATCGTAATACCACTGGATTCTTCTATCGATCCAATACTTATTCCATTGTTCGTCTGTTCCCTGTTCAACGAAAAACTCCAATTCCATCTGTTCAAATTCGCGGGAGCGGAATATAAAATTGCGAGGCGTGATTTCGTTTCTAAAACTTTTGCCGATCTGTGCTATTCCGAAAGGCACCCTTTGTCTTGAGCATGTAAGCACGTTTAAAAACTGGGCGAAAATTGCCTGTGCGGTCTCCGGCCTGAGATATGCAATTGATGCCGCGTCCGCAAGTGCGCCGACATTGGTTTTAAACATCAGGTTGAAAGCCCTCGGCTGGGTAAGTTCGCCTTTGCATTCAGGACATCTGTCGCCTTCAACGTGATCTGCCCTGAACCTTTTTTTGCATTCTTTGCAGTCGACCATATCGTCTTTAAAATTATCCACATGGCCTGACGCTTCCCATATACGGGGATGCATAATAATGCTTGCGTCCATGCCCACAACGTTATCGTGCATCTGGACAACGTCTTTCCACCACAAATCCTTGATATTTCTTTTCATCTCGGCACCCACGGGACCGTAGTCCCAGCACCCGTTCATCCCGCCGTAGATTTCACTGCTCTGAAAAATGAAACCGCGTCTTTTGCATAATGAAACAAGTTTATCCATATCTATAAGCATATCAAGCACTCCATAAAATTAAAAGTTAGTTATGCTTCCGCCTGAAGAGCGGTTATAGCTACGGTAGTAACAATATCAGAGGCGCTACATCCGCGCGATAAATCGTTTATCGGTTTAGCTGTACCCTGCACAATAGGGCCTATGGCTTCCGCTTTGGCAAGCCGCTGTGTTGATTTATAGCAGATATTTCCGGCATTGAGGTCTGGAAAAATAAAAACATTCGCTTTACCTTCCAAAGGACTACCCGGAGCTTTTTGTGAAGCCACTTTGGGTATTATGGCCGCATCAAACTGAATTTCTCCGTCAACGATAATACCGGGATAATTCGTCTTAAATATTTCGGTTGCTTTAACTACTTTATCGAGCAGTGGATGGGTCGCGCTCCCTTTTGTCGAAAACGACAGCATAGCCACTTTCGGTTCGGCGCCGAGCATTTTTTTGCAGTTTATCGCCGAACAATAGGCGATTTCCGCAAGCTGTTCGGCTGTAGGGTCAGGCACAACGCCGCAGTCGGCATAAATCATAGCGCCGTCAACGCCGAACGATTTATCGGGCAAAACCATAAGAAAATAGCTGGATACAACCTTGATTCCGGGTGCGGTTTTGATTATTTGAATCGCAGGGCGCATGGTTTGAGCGGTGGTTGCAATAGAACCGGAAACATAACCGTCGGCTATTCCTTCCTCAACAAGCATAGCGGCGAAAAATATGGTATCCTGCATTGTTTTTTTGGCTTCATCGAGAGTCAATCCTTTATCTTTTCGCATTTCATAATATTTTTGCGCAAACCTGTCTTTATATTTCGGGTCGTTTACGGATATTATTTCAGCGCCGTCAATATTGAATCCGTGTTCTTTGGCCTTGTTTTTTATATCCGATTCTTCGCCAATGAGAACGATCCGCGCAATCTTTTCCGCGAGAATCTGATGGGTTGCCTCAAGTACCCGCACATCAAACGGTTCGGGAAGAACGATTTTTTTATTGAGTTTTTTCGCTTTTGACCTGATGTCGTCGATTATGCTCATTTGAGATCTCCTACTATTAATTTGGTTTCTCTTGCAATAACAAGTTCTTCATTGGTAGGTATGCAGAATACTTTCATCTTTGAATCGGGAGTCGACAGATCGTGTTTGCCTCTCAGGGTATTGTTTTTCTCTTTATCCAGATACAATCCCATATATCCAAGCCCTTCACAGCTCAATTCGCGCACTAATGCGGCATTCTCGCCGATTCCGCCGGTAAACACCAGTGCGTCCGCACCGCCAAGCGCGCCGGCATAAGCGGCGATATATTTTTTAAGACGATAACAGAATATATCAATGGCTGTTTTTGCGCCTGGGTTTTCCGCGCTTGCCTCTATTAAATCCTTCATATCGTTGGACACACCGGATACACCGATCAAACCGCTGTGTTTGTTCAGAAGCGTATTTGCTTCTTGAAGATTCAGTTCTTCTTTAGCGATAATATACAATATTATCGAAGGATCAATATCTCCGCATCTGGTACCCATAACCAAACCTTCAAGAGGGGTAAATCCCATTGAAGTATCGATAACTTTACCTTTTTTCACTGCGGCAATACTGCATCCGTTACCCAGATGCGCGGTAATTATGTTCAGGTCTTCTATATTTTTGCCCATCATTTCAGCGCATTGATTGGCAACATAATAATGGGAAGTGCCGTGAAACCCGTATCTTCGTATCTTATACCTTTTATACAACACATACGGCAACGGATAAAGATATGAAGTTGCCGGCATTGTCTGATGAAATGCAGTGTCGAAAACAGCGACCTGCGGAGCGTGCGGAAAAAGGCGCTGGCAAACCTCTATACCTTTTAAGTTATGCGGATTATGCAGAGGCGCGAGTTCAATGAGATTTTTTATTTCCTGAACTACGTCGTCATTAATTAAAACAGAACCCGAATACGATTCGCCGCCATGCACAACCCTGTGCCCGATACCGTTAATATCGCTTTTATCTTTGATGATACTGAACTTATCGCTCATCAGATAATCTATAACTTTTTCTAAAGCAACTTGATGGTCAAGGACTTCCATTACTTCTTTCAGATTGTCTTTTCCGGGCACATTGATAGATACTACCGCAGTTCTGGTACCGATTTTTTCCACAATCCCTTTTGCAAGGATCTGTTCATCGATCATATTGAGCAACTGAAATTTAATGGATGAACTACCGCAGTTGAGAACAAGAATTTTCATATATTATAACTCCATTTTTTTATTTGGCTTATGGCGCCGGGACCGATTTTTTTATTGTTTTCATCGTATTTATAAAATCCAAGGCCGGTTTTTCTACCAAGATGGCCTGCCCTGACCAGTTTCACTATTATCGGGCACGGATACCCAAGCCGCCCCCCGAATTCCCTGCACAGATAGTTCATCCATACAAGCACCAGATCAAGCCCGATCCGGTCGGCGATTTCAAAAGGCCCCCTTTGCATGGAATATCCCAAAGCCATAGAAGTATCGATATCTTCTATTGAAGCAACGCCTTCCATAGCGATAAACATCGCCTCGTTAAGCATGCTCACCAGCATCCTTATTGATACATAACCGGGCGATTCGGATACTTCAACCGGGGTTTTGCCCAGTTTATCTTTGATAAAATCCTGTATAATTTCAAAAGTTTCTTTAGAAGTTTTAAGCCCTTTTATCACTTCGGCGAGTTTAACCCTAACTACCGGAGGAAGAAAAATTATTCCCGCCACTTTGTCCGGTCTTGAAGTGGAATTGGCTATTTCGGTTATGCTTAATATAGCGGTATGACTGATAAGTATTGATGAAGGATTCAAAATTTTGTCAAGCCGGGAAAAAATATCTTTATTTAGGTCAAGGTCTTCTCTTACGGTTACAAAAACCATCTGGCAGTCTTTGTAAATGTCTTCCAGAGCGGAAATTCCGGTTATTCTCGCCATAGCCGCTTTCTTTTCGCTTTTGGTCAACCCCCACTTTTCAATAAGCAAATCCATTTCATCGTCAATCTGTTCCTGAGCTTTCGCCAAGGTAACCTTGTTCAATTCTACAAGGTTCACATTCACACCTGCCAGCGACAGCGCCTGGGCAAGACCCCGTCCCGCGGAACTTGCCCCGATAATACCAACATCTGTAACTTCCATACCCGCTTCTCCTTTGATAAAAACTTAATTAAATATAAAAAGAACTATATTCTCGAATAAATTAGATTTTTTTGACAACTATGCAATAGTCAGGAAAAGGTGAGATTGTAGCATTTTTGAATCGGGCATGCAAATCCAAAATTATGTTTTTTTGGCGTATTGCGTAATGAATTGTGGATTTATTAAAAATTTGAGATTGCTGAAAAAGTCTTAAATTAAAATGTCATCACGAGGAGTTTTGCAAAAGCAAAACGACGTGGTGATCTCAAAACCATCATAGCTTAAGATTGCCACAGCTCCTTAGGAGCTTTAAAATGACAATAAAAAATACTTTTTCAGCGGTCTCAATTTATCATTCTAAATAATATTTTTCAATTTTTTTGCAAACAGCACCACAAAGGATATCGCGAATAACATTATTGTCGCCGGTTCCGGTATGGCAGACTTACCTCCTGTTGACGTATCCGGCCTTAAAATATGGAAATCCACACTGCCGTTTGCAGGCAAGCTTAAATAAGGATCAAAATCCGGATTGCTGAACCCCGTATTATATACAGTAACCCAAGTTCCTTTGGCAATCCCGTCTTTGGCGTAAAAATCGCCCCAGACAGGCGATCTGTCGGTAACTATTCTAAAGGGGAACAGAATCTGATTGTTTACTTCAAATTTTATGCCGTATATTGATGAAGGAATATATGGTGCCGACGGCGTAGACGTATCTGCCGTTGCTATTTCCCAATTGGACGTAGTGCTTCCCACAGGAGTATTAGTAAAAACATTACCCGACGTAAAACTATCGGATACTTCAATAATAATATGGCTGATCGCTTTTCTCGGAACAGACAATACGTAGTCGTAAACCCAAAGGTCATACTGGCTGTAATATGTAACTTGCCATGTAAAAGATACATTAACAGACCAGTCAGCGGTTCCCACAAGTCCGTCGCCTGAAATTAGAGACCCGCTATAAGTAACTGCGTAAGAATGTTTTATCATACAAAATAACAAACATAGAGTTATAACAATTTTCCTCATTTTACATTACACCTCGTTATTTAAACTTTAATCGTCTAATTACGCTAAAATCAGGTATCCGCAAACAGTTTTCCCGCAAAACCGAAACTATCAAACTTTGCACTTAACAATTCCCACAAAAAACCGCCGGTTCAGAACCAATCCTGTTAACCCGCTTATTATCAATATTAATGTATTGTGTTCCGGCACAGATTCCCTGCTCTCAATACTATCCGGCCGCAAAATATGATAATTGAGCGATCCGTCGGAAACGGCGTATATATCAAAACCGCTTTCAGGGTCGCCAAACCCTGCATTATAAATAAATGTTTTGGGATTTTTCAGTTTGGCAAAAAAATCGCCCCATACAGGGACTTTGCTTGTAACGATCTTAAATGAGTAACTGTATTTATTTAAAGATGTTACCGCTAACCCATACATCTGATCGGGCAAACCCGCAAACGATGCATTTGACGGGTCAAAATCAGCTATATCCATATTCGGTGTATATGTTGTACCGCCAACCGGCGAAGAAAAAATCAGATCGGTTTCATCGAAATTATCCGATACTTCAACGGCAATAGAATCGATTTTATTTTTAGATACGGATAAATTATAGTTATAAACCCAGATATCATACTTAGGATAATAAAAGACTTGCCATGTAAATGATACCTTTCCGTTGCGACTGCTGGAAACAATACCTGAATCGGAAGACAAACTTCCGCTATAATAGACGGTATACTCTTCTCTACACGCCATTACCGTGTTTGAAACGAAACAGAAAAAAAAAGTAACATATATTATGAGCCTTGTATTCATAATATATAATTCGACATTTAGAGGGAAGTCATGAGCAAAATAATTAAGTAAAAGCGTTTAAAATTAAGGATTTTTGATAAACAGGAGATTTTTATTTTCTTATTCGCAGTAAAAACAATATTGACGATAAAAGGAGAATTAACGAAAGCGGTTCAGGAACATTGTTGATTACTAAGGTATCCGGACTGAGGATATGGTTGTCGACGGATCCGTCAGACGCGGGAGCGGACGGATCAAAATCCGGATTCCCAAACCCCGTATTGTAAACTGTATTATAAGTTCCTGCCGTACAACCGTCTTTGGAATAAAAGTCTCCCCAAACCGGAGATTTATCCGTGATAAGTGTTACGGAAAAAACCAGCATATTGTTAACCTCATATTTTATGCCACGAATTTCATCTGGAATATACGGAGCTGAATTTCCCGGACATGGAAAAGTCCCGATTTCATACCCGCATGTAGAACCATCAAAGATATTGCTCTCTGAAAATAAATCGGATGCCTCGATAATGATATTGCTAATATCTTTGCGCGGTACTGTAAGAACATATTCATATTTCCACAAATCAAAAGGCATTAAATATGTAACATTCCATTCAAAGGTAACATCGGTATGCCAATATCCTGTGCCGGTCAATCCATTTCCAGACGACAAGCTCCCATTATATTCCAGAGTATGCGAAATACCCACTAAACTGAATAAAATTAATACAACAAAAATTAATTTTTTCATCAAATGTCCTTTAGATCATAAAGCACATATTATGTAATATTATATCATTGATGTCAATATTTTTTTGCGATTATTTATTTATCTGAATTTTTTTGCGGTATATTTCCCTGACAGAATTGAAATAGCGGATGGTACTTTCTGATTTGTAATCGGGATAGGTCCATTGCCATGGACAAAAAGAACCCGATCTGAAATAAAGCGTGGATTCTGCGTAGATACCGTTACCAATGTAAATTCTGTGGGTAGCGTCTTTTGTGGTGGCAAGAACCAGTTTAGCAAGGGTAACATAACCCGGATCAATATTTACCTGCCGGTTATTGCCGATAAGGTATTTTTGCTCTATTGAGTTGGACTGGCATTTGATTTGAGCAATTTTTTCAGGTTCTATTAGATTGTCAAACGCCATGTAAAACCTGATAATCCCGGCCCCCATTTCCTTAACATAGTATTCGGTGAAATCAAATGCGATGCGCGGACTTATCAATACAGTTTCGCCCCAGACATTTTCAAGCTCGCCGATAATTTCATCCGCAAAACCGTCACCGGCGGTTAGTACACCGCAAACAAGAAGCGCTAAGGGATGATCTTTAGCCAATCCCATAAATAGTTTATCGGATAGAATCTTTTATTACCTGTTTAAATTTACCCAGTTTTCCCGAAGCTACCATTGAATCGTAAGAAAACAACACAATTCCGTCCGCACCGAGATTTACCGCATCCCGGATCTGTTTGCCCAAATCGGGAATTCTGTTGTTCAGCAGATACGGTCCTAGCCCAACCATGACTTTTTTGTTTTCTTTTGCACATATTGCTTCCCGGGACAAGTATTTTGCAAATCTCGAATCTATAGTATAGTTCATTGTAGCCACAAAATCGACAATACCTTCCTCAAGCCAGCCTCTCCAATCTTGAAACGCGCTCAAATATGCCCTGTCCGCCCAACAAACTACTGCGCAGGATAATTCTTTGTTTTCCGCTCGGCATATCGGATATAACGCTTTCACCAGAGCGGTTACCTGCTCTCTGCGCCAGTCATCCCAAGTCTGCTGTTCTTCTCTTGATAAATCTCTTCTAAAAGGATCTATTCCGTATTTTGCCTGAAACCTCTTTACGCTCTCGACTCCATATCCGAACCCATACCCTGAAGCGAACGGCATTCCGGGATAAAACGGGATTCTGTAAGGGTACCTTATAAAATCAAGGTGCACTCCGTCTATTTTCGGGTATTTTTTCAGAGTTTCTTTCACCAGCGAAACCAGATATCCTCTTGCGTCAATGTCGCCGGGATCAACCCAGTATGCGCCATCCGGCAGGTCATCGGAAGGGTATTCTAAAATAGACCGTTTCTTAGCGTCTCTGGTCAATATTTTTGTTCCAAGCGCCTGCACCATAGGAGCGTTTTTGTTTTTGAGCAATCGAAATGTATTGAGCCAGAGATGAACTTCCATGCCGTTGGCTTTAGCTTTTGCGACCACGTAATCCACCATATCGACGCCGTATTTTTCCACAAACCGTTTATAAGGGGTTTTATCCGCAAATGAAGAATCAAACCATGCTCTGTTACCGCGATGACATTGGATAAACAGTACGGTTACTCCCATATCTTTTGCGTCGGCTATCATTTTATCGATTTTTGAAGTGGAACTTAGAGTATCTTCGCTACCCTCGCATTCAATCCACAATCCGGTTTTAGAGCGTGCGCAAACTGTTGAAACAATAATTAACGATAAGAAAAACAGCGTGAAGAAAATAGAATTTCTATACAACATAATTCTTTAACCTTTCAGTAATTAATAAATTAGAAACCGAGCCCCGGTGCGGAAAACCCCGATCTTTCCCAGTATTGAGGCTGGGACCAGGGCATAGACGATTTTTCTTCCGGAGGTATTGTGGAACAACCTGAAACTACTGCAAACAAAAAAAGGAGTTGTATAATCAGAATAATTCTGGTAATCATAAGATTTCCCCCTGAATTTTTTTTGAAATAATAGTATTAATTCAGGGAAAAATCAATTATTTTCTTACCAGGTCGCCTTCGGAAATATTCTTTTCGATTAATTCAGGATTGATAGAAGCAGACGCCATGTTCTGAAACACTTCATCCACATAAATATCACCAAGCCAGTTATCTTTATGGTAAATCCTCAACCTGTCGCCGACCTTAACTCCATCTTCTTCGCCCATAGAGAACACGATAAATTTCATTTCGCGGTTGACGACTTCTATTGGCGCTTCGGATTTAGTGTAATTTCCCTGAACCTGATCGGTTATATCTTTGAGCTGATCGATCTGGCTTTTCAGGCCGTTTATCTGGCTTAAGTATTCCGATTCGCGTTTTTTTATGGAAACAAGGTCGTTTTGTTTTGATTCAACCTGTGAGTTTAGTTCAGCTAATTTGTCTATCATTCTTTTGTTTTCGGAATTTGCGCGATTTAGTTCTTTCTGCAATTCATCAAGGGTACTCTTGAGATCAGCTATTTCTTCCTGATTCACTACGGCTTCGCTATTTTTTCTCAAGTCTTCGATAGAAACTGACAATTTTTCTTTTTCCGCTTTGAGTTTGGATATTTCAGCCTCATTTTGCGCAACCTGATCTTTGTAACTCTTATATTCGCTATTTACCGATTCAAACTCTTTTTTCAGTTCCGCCAACCGGCTGTTGAGTTTAGCGTTTTCTTCTTTGAGTTGTTCGAACTGTTTAATTTTTTTATTGTAATCGGATTTTAAGTTTGCCTGATTAACTATATTTGTTTCATTGCGCTTAAGGATTTCCCTGTTTTTAAGATCTTTGGCGGCAAGCATAAGCGAAGTCGCAAGACTTATCATTGACAAAAAGAACGCGAACGACATGCCGAATTTAGATAGCTTTGACATACTTAAATCTCCTTTTATAAAACTTACAATACTTATTTTAAACCTTCATTTTTTTCGGGAATTAAGAACAATGCAAGCTATTGTTATTATCGGCATAATTAGAATATATTTAAATTATTCGCCAATAATTTTTATTATAACTTTTTTGGGCCTTCTGCCGTCGAATTCGGCGTAATATATCTGTTGCCACGGGCCGAGATCGAGTTTGCCGTTTGTAACTGGAATCAGCGTCTGGTTGTGTGTTAGTATGCTTTTCAGGTGAGCGTCCGCGTTATCTTCACCGGTATTATGATGCATGTAATTTTTACCGTAAGGAGCAATTGATTCCAGCATCTGGTCAAGGTCTGATATAAACCCCGATTCGGCGTCATTTACGTAAACCCCTGCGGTTATATGCATAGCAGACACAAGTGCAAACCCTTCGCGTATCCCGCTTGATTTGAGTTCCGCTTCCACTTTTGAAGTAATATTGATATATTCTCTTCTTTTTGTTGTGTTAAATGTTAAATAGACTGTGTGTGATTTCATAATTTCATCCTTATGCGAATATGCTTTTTATTTTGGAATTGGCAATATAAAAATTAAAAAGATAAAAAGATTCTCTTCTTTTTAAAAATAGAACCAAAAACTTTTCCGCCATGCTCTTGCGGCATATAAATAATAATATAAAATGGGCATTAGTATTACAATACTGGTTTTAAGGTTTATGCGGACAAGGATATTATTATAAAATCATCCTGCTTTTTAAATAGGTTATAGACAGAAAAATAAGAAATCAACCGCGAATAAAAATGCTTGGCGCATGATTCGGGGCAATTGGTTTAGCGGATATCTTTTTTTCGCCCAGTTCTTGTTTTTTCGGCATTTCTATCTGGCCGGATTCAGCCATATTTTTAACTTTTTCCCATGTTTCTCGCAAAGACTCCATCATTTTCAACACTTCAGTAATCGGTTCGATATTTTTTTCCACAGAGGCCATAATAAGCCGTTTTAACATATAAGAATACAGCGCTCTTAATTGCGGGGCAATATCCGTTACGTTCATATCAAGCGAATCCCTAAGTTCCCTGATAACGTTCTGAGCTTTTACTATGTTGTCTGTAAACCCCATAATTCGTTTGTTAGATAGTTCCTCGCAGGCTTTAGACAAAAATTTTATACCGCCATCGTACAATATTATTACCAATCCGATAGCCGAAGAACTCTCAATTTTCATACGCAGATATTGTTTTGAAGCGGCGTTGAAATCATAAGACATGAATTACATCCTCCTTATGCCAGAGCAAAATCCAAATCAACTTACAATTATATATCGCCAAAACGCGAAAATATTTTACCTTTTTATGTTATTTATCGTAATAACTGCTTGTTATCGACTGCATCAACGATGAAAAATTGCTCAGAGACTGCGCTTGTCTATCTAATTGGGACACAGCAGAATTGAGCTGTTCAAACTGTTTTCGTATTTCCGATTCCCTTTTAGTAAGTTTTTTTTCTTCTCTTTCTATCCGTTTATCGAGATATTCAGCCATTTTATTATTAACCGATATTTTTGAAGCGAAAACTCCGGTAGTGTTTTTAGTATAATTTTCTATATAAGATTTAGAAGATACTGCAAATCCCTGATCGTCCGCCACACCGTCGTCGTCGGTGTCTTCGGCAAATAATTTCGCCACGTCGATACTGCTCTTTTTCAAAGCGTCGGTCAAAGACGAGGTAGCTAAACTCATTTTGCCCAATCCTCCGCCTCCGGTTCGCGAGAGTTTTATTCCGATTTGGCCTAAGAATGAAAACTGGCCGCTGTTTGTTATCGGAAGAGCGATTTTTTTCTGCAATTCACGTTTCAAACTCGATAATATCCGGTCATTTTTCAGGGTTTTTGCCAGATTTTTATCTATAACGGACATAGTGCTATTGAACTGGTTGACAAATTCGCGCACAGCAGTTATGGCTTTCTGGTTATCCTGCGCTACGCTTATATTCGACGTTCCCGTAGACATAAGAGTAAATGTCGTGCCGGCGATAGTAAACGTATTTCCGTCTTTATAGAAGAGTTCGCCGTTTATATATACTTCAGACTTAGTACCCGCATACCTTGATTTTCCCGCAGTGGCATCGAGATCGCCTGTACGGTTCATTACATCTATTGTTTTTAAGAAATTGCTTGTATCGTTTTCCAAAAGAATTTCTTTTCCGCTTTCTCGCGAAGTAATGGTAATTTTTCCCGTATCTTCGTCGTAAAAAGCGCTAACGCCTGCGGCAGAGTTATTTATTCTGTTAATTACCGAATTCATGCTGTCGGTTGCAGTATTTACGGAAAACGTGATATTATTTATGGTAAAATAGCCGTTATTTATTTTGCCAGCAAGTGAAGTATTGGATAATATATCGTTGTACTCTGATTTTTTACCGGCGGTAAACACCGAAGACTGTGCACCACTGACCTGTATAAGTTTAGCCGCAGAAAGGAATCCTGATGTATCGTCGGTAAACGATATGGTCTGGTCAGGCCCCATTCTGGAAGACGTAAGCGTAATTTTATCGGTAGTAGAATCAAATGTGGCAGTTACCCCCGCACTGGATGAATTTATTTTAGATAATATAGTGTATACGGTATCGCCTCCAGTTACTGAAATAGTTCTTCCGTTTATTTTGAAACTGCCGGATACAACCGCTTTGCCGGAATCGAATTTCACAGCCGAAGTTCCACTGGCAAAAGTAGCGTTAGGGTCGATAGTAACACCTGAATCGGCGTTTATTTCCGCACTTACAAGAGTAGAATAGGTACCGGCAGATAACCCGAGCGAATTTAGAGAACTTACTCTGGCGGAACTCGCGAGTTTCTGAACTTGAACCTGAAACGTTGTCTGCACGGCATTGGTTGAAGCGGTAGCGGTGGCAACATTTGTATTTGTGGAACCGACTATTTTTGAAGTAAAGGTAGACAGTGATCTTAAAGTATTTAATTTCTGCAGTAACGTTTCAAGATTGGCATCTATTTCGGCCCACGCTGAATTTTTTGAATCAATACCCTTTTTTTTATTCTCAAGTTCATAAACCGGTTTTCGTTCCAGCTCTATAATCTGAGATATCGCGCTCGATATTTCCGTCATTGTAGAAACGGCCATTGTTTTTCTCCTTAATTTCAGGCGACATATCGTGTTTCAGGCATTTTGCAACCTATTATTATCATCGGAAACCGGTTATATAAAATTTAAATAAAAATTTAATTTGCGCAAAAAAACGATTCTATTTTTTAAATAAATCGGAAAGATCGGATATATCCGTTATTTTTGTCTGAGCCGCTTCTATATTTTCTTTTTGTATTACATCATATATTTCTTTTCTATGAATCGGCACTTCACGAGGAGCTTTTATGCCGAGTTTCACATAATCTCCTTTAAGGCTGGTAACTTTTACTTCCACATCACCTATCATGATGCTCTCGTTTAACTTCCTTGTTAATATGAGCATAATTATTTAATCTCCTCTATATAAAAAATTAATTTTCAGCATGATAATACTTGAGCCGATTCCCTGTTCTGATTAAAACTGTCTAAAATCCTGTAGCGTGCCGGATACTGGTTATCCTTGGTAATAACCTGTTTAGCAATGCATATTTTCGGGTTGATCAGCACCGGAGCCATGAGGTTTGCAACCATATCTCTCGGATTATCCGGCACAACCACAATCGATAGTATTTCCGCCTCAGATATATCTTTTATTTTCAGGCTTGATAGATCAACTTTTTCGACTAAAGGTTTGTAGTCCGCCTTGAACAAAAACGGGCTTATTATGATAAATGCCAATTCAGGTTCATCGACACATTGAAGCCATCGTAACGGGGCGTTTTCTTTTTTTGATAAAATCACGTACCTTTTATACGTTTCAAACCCGATTAGCCCATCGGGAAAATAAATTATGTTTGCCTCAGGCACTTCGAGGCAACCGAACCGTGTAGTCTGCAATTTCATTTTGTTCTCCTTAGTTAATTTTATAATTCAACATTAGTACATTTATTTTTCCCTATAAATTAAATATAATCAAGCAAAGATTGACGCAGAATTTTCGAACTTGTCTGTAGAGCCGCCTGAAAGGCTATTTCCTGTGTATTGAGTTTCAGTATCGCTTCGGCAATATCGGTATCTTCGATTGACGACAGGTGTTCTTTCTGTACAAGTTTAAGTTCATCAAGCTGATTCTGTATAAGTTGCATACGGTTGACTTTAGCACCGACAAGCGTATTCTGACTGGTTACTTGATTGAGTTGTTTATCGAGTTCGCTTACTCTGAGCCTGATTTCCGGCGTATCGTTAGCATTCAAATTATCCCGTAATTTAATCAAAGTAGTAAAAATATCCGATGCAGACCCTGTGCCTCCGGGGAGGAAAACGTCTTCACCAGAAATGTTTACGCTGATTGTTTTGCCGTCGCCGACAATTCTCTGCATCACTCCATCAATTCCTGCGGGATTAGTAATAATACCCGCTATTACGTTTCCGCTCATCCGAATATTAAAAGGAGCGGGATTGGGTTTTGCTCCGCTAAGCGTTTCCGTACCTCCGAAAATAAATTTCCCGCCGAATTTGGTATTGCTGAACTGGATTAATTCTTCGAGAAGCTGATTTACCTGAAACGACAGCGCTTTTTTCTCCGCGCTGGTTGTGATTTCCGTAGATGCGCTTTCGGCGATTTCTTTAATTTCAAGTAAAATGTTCTCAACCTGCGTTAATATAGACGATGTCTGTTCCATATACCCTATACCGTCAACGAGATTTTTGTTGTACTGGGTAATTTTTTTCAGTTCAGATTGCAGATACATTGATTTTGTACTGCCTATGGGGTCATCCGATGCGACTCTGATCATTTTCCCGGATGCTATTTGTTCCTGGATTTTTTGCAGTTTGCTTGTATTTTCATTGATATACAGCAAATTCCTGTTAATGAGCATCGGATTCGTTATTCTATCTAACATATTCAAAAACCTTTTTTACATAAGTTGAATTAGCGAATTTATAAGTCCGTCCATAACCTGTATAAACCTTGCCGCCGCCTGATAACCGCGCTGGTATTTAATAAGATTTATCGCTTCCTCATCAAAAGATACGCCGGACTGCGCCTGAAACCTTTCCTCAAGAGACCTTAAAATTAGTTGCTGGGTTTCGCCCCGTTTAACTGTAACCTGCCTCTCAACACCGAGATCGCCTATCATAGACGAGAAATATTCTTCTGGTTTAGCGTCATTGACAAAAGCTTTGTCTCTTGTGGCAATCATATCTATAATATTTGCATTATCACCGGGAGCGGTAGATTTGGCGGTAGCTATTTTATTGACATCATTTATTATACAATCCGCTAAAGTAATAGAGCTCGCATCTTTTCCTTTAAAAAAGGTGTTCAGGCCCGCCGCCATTAAGAAATTGCTTGTATCTTTCGCGCCGGTAGAATCGCCTAAAAACGAAAACTGGTCTGTCGGATTGCTTACGCTTATAGACAGTTTGTTATCAGACGATATAGTGGCGTTTAACCCTGATATGGCATTTATTTTTGCCGCTATGTCGGTTAGCGATTCGGCAAACGGGTTAATAGTGATTTCCGTTTCCGATTTCAAAGTTCTGTTGGAATCATAAAGAGATATGGTGAAACTTCCTCCGTTGACGGGAAAATCATAACCGGCATTAGCGAGTGGGACGGTAGATGCTACAGCACCGTTTTCCGCTGTTGCCGACTGGTACATGGTAAGACCGATACCTCCGATATGCACTTTATTTAATTCAGTTATAATTGATCTGGCAAGGGTATCAAGGTCATCGATATATTTATTAAGCACGTCATCGCGAGTATCGAACAGCGCCTTAAGCGACCCGTTTGATATTTTTACAGTTTTATTTGAATCGCCGGATACGATTCTCAGGTTATTTTGCGAATCGGTTTGGGTTTTTAGTTGAATCTGATGCACACCGCTGACAAGGATTGTGTCTCCAAGCTGAACGTAAAGCAGGTTGTCGTTTCCTTCCTGCACAAAAATATCGCCCATCTGGCTCAATGCCCTTACCAAAGCGTCGCGTTGATTTCGAAGATCGTTGGCATTTTGTATTCCGCCCACTTCCGCGCGGGCAATTTGATTGTTCAAATCAGCTATATCGGCAGTTATTGAATTTATTTCGCTTACTTTATAAGCGATACTTTCGTTTAGATTGGATTTGAGTTCCTTAATTTTGTCTATAGTATGGTTAAAAGAGTCGCATAAGGTCAATCCCTGTTCCCTGACCATAACCCTTGAGGAAAAATTTTCCGGATAATTTGCTAAATCATGCAAACTGTCGTAAAATCCGCTTATAACACTGTTGATTCCGTTTTCAGAGGGTTCGTTAAATATGTTTTCAAGTTGCTGAAGTATATTGCTTTTCTCCTGAAGATACCCGAAGTTCTGGTTTTCTTTCTGGATCTGATAATCGGTAAAATCGTCTTTTATCCTGATGATTTGATTTATGGTTACTCCGCTTCCTAATTGGCCGGGCACGGAATTAAAGGGCGTAGCTTCTTTCAGTTCAGCCCTCTGGCGCACATAATTTTCGTTATTTGCGTTTGAAATGTTCTGGCCTGTAACCTGCAGTGCGATCTGCTGGGCATACATAGCCCTTACACCGATATCAAAAATAGCAAAAATTGAACTCATATAATCTTTATTCTCCGAGACTTATATTTTTCTGTCCAGAATCCTTCTTTTTACGTTATCGCCTGATTGCACTTTACCGGATTGTCGGTAAATGGTATTGTTTTGCCCGAGATTAACCAGCAGATTCATAAATTTTGCGTTCAGGTTCATTGAATAGTCAACAAGAATATGGTTGTTCCTATTGAGCGAATCGAGTTTGTTTATGTTTTCAAGGAGGTTATCCCTGAGTTTGTTGAGTTCTGAAGCTTCTTTTTCATCCATAAATTCCATAAGTTTACCTAATCCGTATTCTTCGTCAGATAAGCCCAGGTCATTTTTTACAGCCAGCATTACATCCATTCTTTCCTGCCGAAGTTTCTCCGCCTGAGTGAATATGGAATCTTCGGTTTCCACAAGTTTGGATAAATGTTCCATATCGTTTTTAACAACTGTATCCTGGATATTTTCCGATATTTTAAGTAAACGGGAATAGAGATAGTTTTCTTTTTCAAGCAAAACAGACATTTTTTTGATTTTATCCTGGTTAATTTTCATTTTTATCCTCACTTTTTTCGGTTTTATCAGGCTCAACATATCTCTGAAATTCCTTAAATAACGAATCCGCAATTCCAAGATCGCCGCGTTTGGCGATTTCTTTGCTGATTTCTTCATCAAACATCTGTTCAAAAATCTCTTGAGCGTTTCCGCCGTCAATCAATTCGGATTTATCAATGGTTTTTCGCATCTGCGACAGTAACAGGTTCACGAATATCGACTCAAATCCCTGAGCCGCGTTTTTTAATTTTTCTTTTTCCGAAGCATTTTGAGAAATATCGTTTCCAGTTTTCAAATTTTTATCAAACCCGATCATTTGATTTTTAAATTTTGTTGTCTGGTAATCGCTGAAATTAAAACTGTTTACAGAATTATTATTAAATTCCATTTTTGCGCCCTTTACATAATTATAAGTTCCGCCTGAATGGCGCCCGCTTTTTTCATCGCCTGAAATATGGCTATCAGATCCCTGGGAGTAGCTCCAAGCGCATTAAGGGCTTTGGCTACCTCGCCGATACTTACTCCGTCCTCAACAAGCACTAAAGGATTGCTTTCTTCTTTAACTTCCAGTTCGGTATCGTCTGTTGAAACCGTAGTTCCGTCAGAAAACGGATTCGGCTGGGATATCACGGGATTCGACTTTATAACCACATTCAGATTTCCGTGAGATACCGCTACCAGAGATATTCTTACGTTGCTTCCGGCAACAATGGTTCCGGTACGTTCATTAATTATGATTTTTGCCGCCACATCCGGTTCCATTTCGAGATTTTCAATCATAGATATGAATTCCACAACTTTTTCTTCCATAATAAATTCGTTGGGTATTACAACGCATACGGTTGCCGCGTTTTTTGCTGTAGCAGTGTCCATAAACAGGTTATTTATTGTTTCAGTCATTCTCTTTGCGGATGTAAAATCAGGTTCGCGCAGAGATATTTTTATTTCCCTGTTTTTAACTAATGTGGATGGAACCTCTTTTTCCACAACCGCTCCGTTAGGTATAACTCCAGTAGTAGGCACATTTTTCACCGCCGATGAACCTCCCGTTGACCCGCCTCCGGAGAACGAAAACCCGCCTATGGATACGGGTCCCTGGGCAAGCGCATAAATTTCACCGTCAACACCCTGAAGCGGAGTCATAAGCAATGTACCGCCATACAAACTGTCCGCATCGCCTATGGACGATACGCTGATATCTATCCTGCTTCCTGCCACCGCAAAAGCGGGCAGTTCCGCAGTAACCATAACTGCAGCTACATTTTTTATAGTAACATCGTCTTTTGGAACGGTTATCCCCATTTTGTTAAGCATGGCAGTTATAGACTGTACGGTAAATTCGGTACTCTGGCTGTCGCCCGAATCGTTAAGCCCAATTACCAATCCGTATCCGAACAGATGGTTTACCTGCACACCCTGTATTTGAGCCAGGTCTTTAATGCGCACTTTCGGAGCGGGAAATACATCCACATTCGCGCTGAGCACGACTATAAACGCCAATATAAGAGCGTTTATTCTTTTTAAAACATTGAGAACATGTCTCTTAGCCATGTAAACACTCCTCTGCGCTGGTTATCGGCTATAGGCCCTTTGCCTTCGTAATATATTTTGGCGTCGGCAATCAGATTTGAAGGTATGGTATTTTCGTCAGTAATATCGCCCCGCCGGATGATTCCCGATATAATAATTTTTTTCTTATCGTTGGCGACCATAATTTCCCTTGAACCTTCAATAAGCATATTCCCGTTAGGGTAAATATCGATAACCGCCGCCGTGATTTTTGCGGTAAATTTATCTTTTTCCTGAATCGCGCCTTTTCCGGTAAAATCTTTGTTCATAACATAATCCCATGCAGGCAAAGAACCGTTATGCGAAAGAAAACTTTTTGAAGCCGCCTGCGGGTAAAGCCAGCTTGTTATTGAACCTTTATTAGCCACGTCTTTATTGGTTGTGGTTTCTGAACTTCTTTCGGCGGTAGTTGCCTCGCTTACGATTATTGTAACGATATCACCGATATTATAGGCTTTGCTGTCTGTAAACAATGTACCCCTGTTATGGTATTGCGGTTTCCATAAAGAATCGGCCGAAGCTACATTAACCATACTTAACAAAACCAGCATACAGAAAATAGTTTTTTTCATTTTATCCCTCACGCGGTCATTTTGCGTAATCGACAGTAACTCTTTTAATTCCGGTAACTTTTGCATAAAACACTTTTTTCGAATCGAGATTCTGCACGGATATGTAGTCGCCAAGACCTCCGGATTCTTTTGCCACACCGATAGTTTGAACGGAAAAACCGTCCGACTCAATAAGTACCTGTACCGCTTCGTTTCTGGAAACGATTGCCGGCAACTGTAAATATTCTTTTTTTATTATTCCGTGAACGGTAATATTTCTTGCGCAAATCATACCCAGAGCGGATTGCGCATCGGTAAGAGCATCCTGTGTATTAGGGTGCAGTTCGCGTTTCAAAAGGCCGATATTGACCGGCGTCAAAGGTTCACCGCGCCGTATATTTTTTAAAGCAACGAGAACTTTCTTAAACACCATTATATTTAATGACACATCCACGCTTTTTTCAGCTCGCCCGTCCACGCTGATCAAAACCGTATACCTTACGGGCCCGATATACTGGTTTGACGAAACAGGAGTGATTTCCAGACTGATTTTGCCTGCGGCAACCTCAATGTATTCGGGAACCCGTTTCGGCTCAATTATAACCTCATCCAGTCCCCACGGCATATTATGGATGATAAACTGTTTGACCGGCTTAAATATATCGTCAGCGCTCAACTTCTGCAGTTTAGGCATTACTACCGAACTGTTTTCGCCGTCGAATCTGACTTTTTTTACGTCAACACCGATATTACGCAGTTTATACATTATCTCCGCCGAAGTAATATTTCTTTTGCCGGCATTTGAATCAGGCGTATCGCCGAGATTTATACAGCGTATACTTTCCACAAGTTTTTCATCAGACGCTTTTATCGATGCAATATCACCCAAAAAAAACTCGCCGCCGTCAAGGTACGCCTCTTTTTTCAATCTGATAACTATGCTGTCAGCAAAACTGTCGGCAAAGAGCGCTCCTGATTGCAGAACGAATATTAAAAGTATGGTCATGCCACTTTTAATTATCATAATATTACCTCAACTGGTTAGCGGTCTGGAGCATTTCATCACCGGTGCGGATAGCTCTGGAGTTCACTTCATAAGCTCTCTGCGCGATAATCATATTGACTAATTCGTCCACTATTTCCACGTTCGACAATTCAAGAAACCCCTGGGCCAAAGTACCTCTTCCCTGCAAACCGGGCGCACCGGTAGAGGGAGCACCGGAAGCCACTGTTTCCATAAGCAGATTCCGCCCCATAGCGCTTAATCCGGCGGGATTTGCGAACGTAGCTGTCATTATCTGCCCCACATTGGTTATTGTACCGTCGTCAAGTACAACCGATACCGTGCCGTCCTGTCCGATACTCACCTGTTTAGAATTTGCAGGAACGGTTATCGCCGGCTGAATAAGGAACCCGTCGTTGGTAACGAGGTTTCCATTAGAATCGAGGTTTAATGACCCGTCTCTGGTATAAGCGACGCTTCCGTCAGGCTGGATAACCTGAAAAAAACCGTCTCCTTCAATCGCTACGTCAAGATCGTTGCCCGTAACGGTTATCGTACCCTGAGTAAACAGTTTGCTTATGGATACCGGTTTAACACCGAGCCCGACCTGCATTCCTTCAGGAACTTCGCTCCCTTCGGCTGTCTGTGATCCTGCCGGTTTGAGAGTCTGGTATAACAAATCCTGAAAATCTATTCTGCTTTTCTTAAATCCCGTAGTATTAACATTAGCGAGATTGTTGGCTATTGTATCCACATACAACTGCTGGGCTTTCATGCCTGTTGATGACGTAAAAAGAGCTCCTAACATATTTTCCTCCTAAATCGCTATTATAATCTGCTTAATTCGGATATTCCTTTTCCCAAACTATCGTTCATGCCTCTCAAAATCCGCTGGTTTGCCTCGTAAACACGCATATTGGTAATCATGGATACCATTTCGTCAAGAATGTTTACGTTCGATTCTTCGATAAATCCCTGGCATATTTTAAAGTTTTGCGAATCCACAGCTTTCTTCGCATCGGCTGTAAAAAGACATTGCCCTACCGGACTGACTTCGCTAAGATCATTAAAAGAGACTATTTTCAGTTTTGAGATTTCTTTGCTTTCTTTTCCGTCGGCGCTCATAATCGAAATAGACCCGTCGCTTGCAACAGATATTTTTCGCGTTAGCTCAGGATTGAGATTATTTTTGCCTAAAATATTTATTTCACCGTCTTCACCCATTACCGGATCCCCGTTTAGAGTGGTCATTCGGCCTTCGCTGTTTATGGTAAAACTTCCGTTTCGCGTATAGTATTGTTTTCCGTTTATTTCAACTACAAAGAAACCGTCTCCTTCTATAGCCATATCAAGAGAATTGCCGGTGTTTTTTATTCTTCCCTGATCAAAAATAGTGTAAATGCCTTCAAGATCAACCCCGCCAGTCTGATTTTGTATTTTCTCGGAACTGTTTATCTGATCCCGCAACTCGTTTTCAAAAGGTTTGGATATGGCAGCCTGTCTTTTGTAACCGCAAACGGTTGCTTTGGCTATATTGTTGGAAATAACTTCCTGAATTTTGGATTGAGTAACCATACCGGACGCAGAATTATATAAACCCTCAAACATATTTCCTCCTTTAATTGAACCTATCGAACAATGAGCAATAGTTGTGCCAGATAACCTCTTGTTTTTAATCAATTCAACGTATACAGGCAGTTATACAAAATTCAGGCCGTATGGCTTAATAAACCGGCGCAACACCGAAACTCTCAAGCATTTTGATTTATTGATAAAAGCCCCATCTCTAATGGTTAACGCATAAAATCCAATTGCGACGAGATAAAAAATATGATCATCTGATAAAAATTTTTATTTTTTTGGAATTCGGGATATTGATGAATAATATATTTGTACAGGAAAAATTTTCCCTGTGTACAAAAGATTGATACGCAATTGATGATTATTATGACACACTGTACAAAAAGCCTAATGTCTTTTTACTGCAGAAATAGTATTGTAATTTTTAGGTACTGCTGATAATATAAAAAGCAAATTTGCGGATAAAAAGGATTGCTGATATGGAAGATGCTATAAGAAAAATTCTTGTCGCTATAGGCGACGACCCTGAACGGGAAGGACTGCGAAGAACGCCTCATCGAGTAGCAAAATCGTTTAAATATTTAACTTCCGGCTATAATATCAATATTGAAAATCTGATAAACGGAGCGGTATTTGAGGAAAAATACGACGAGATGGTAATAGTCAAGGACATAGATTTTTTCAGTTTATGCGAACATCATCTGCTTCCGTTTTACGGTAAATGCCATATCGCTTATATTCCCGACGGCAAAGTCATCGGATTGAGCAAAATTCCGCGCATAGTCGATGCGTTCAGCAGACGTCTCCAGATTCAGGAACGGCTTACCATTCAGATATCCGAATGCCTGATGCAACACTTAAAGCCTATTGGAGTTGCGGTTGTTATGGAAGCGACTCATCTTTGCATGGTAATACGCGGAGTGGAAAAGCAGAACAGTGTCGCCGCAACCAGCTCAATGTTAGGCGCTTTCAGGGACGATAGATCGACAAGAATGGAATTTTTGGATTTGATAAAAATGCCTCGCGCATAAAAACAAAAAATAAATTTAGTATCGAAAAGATTGTATACAGAAAAGGGATTTAGCACATAAACTACACATTTTGAGCTAAATCCCTTTAAAATTATAATCCCAGAATTTTTCCTGCGGTTTTTTCAAGCACATCCCTTTCCGAATATGAGTTTTCTTTCATTCTTTGCTGAACCTGATCAATCACCTCCGGTCTCACGGAAGGCAATTTTTTAGCTAACTGGGAGTATCTTTGAATTTCCAAGGCTTTCTTCCCCTCTTCTGAAATGCTGATTTCATCAGAGCGGCCTTTGGTCTCGATATTTCTTTTTTCCACTTGCTTTGCAGTATTAGAATTGTTATCGGGCTGTTTTGTTTCCTGAACCGACAACTGTCTGATTATGTCCCTAACATTTTTTATTTCCATGTCAGCCTCCTTATTCGTCTCACGTTAAACATATCGGAATAGGGAAAAAAATATTTAGGAAAATTTTGCCTATTTTTTATTTAAGTTGAAAATTATCTCGATTCCTCTCAATGCAAAATATATATATTTACCCTTTAAATTAGTTATTATTCAGCCTGATCCAGTTTACAAGTTCAGCTACGGCATCTTCAAATTTTATACGAGGCTTGAATCCGAGATATTTTTTAATCCTTCGTATATCGGCATAACAGTTCCGTACTTGATCAAAAATTTGTTCGTTGGCAATCAGAACCTGTTTGGGAACGCCGATTATTTGCATAATTTTGGAAATAAACTCGAGTTTAGTTCTTTTTTTACCGGAACCAACGTTAAAGACGTTATAACCTGTCAATTCCGAATCCATAGCACAAATGCAGGCAGATACTGCGTCATGAACCGATATAAAATCGCGTATTTGAAACCCGTCTTCCGGAATAAGCGTTTTTTTCATAGATAATCCGGGGTTTAGCGCAATATTTATAAATTCCGACCCGAACCCTGTATACGGATTGTTATCATTCTGACGCGGGCCGAAAACATTAAAAAAACGCAGAGCCGTAACAGGGATTTTATATGTCCGGAAGAACCCGGAAGCTATTTCTTCCTGAATTTTTTTTGTAAGCCCATATACATCCGACGGATTCATAAAAAACGATTCTCTTGTGGCCATGGGCTTTAATTCGTTTGCGCAATTACCGCATACCGGTTCCCAGATTCGTTTTTTTAAATCGCTGATTTTACGGTTTCCGGCAGATACCTGCCCGCAGTTGGGACACTTATATTCACCTCCGCCGTAACATGCCATAGACGACGCATGAATCAGCTTATTACAGCAATTTTCCGAATTTCCCAGTATATCCGCCAGATTAGCCATTCCGCCGACATTTGTATCAAAAAAATTTTTCAGTTCATACTGTGAGTCAATACCACCCAGTTGAGCGGCAAAATGGAAAATCACGGACTTATCTTTGACCACGCTTTTAAGGTGTTTGTAATCTCTAACATCGCCTTTTATAAATACCGCCCTGTGATTGAGAAACCTCGGAGGTATGCCATCATGGTGGATTTTTGGATCAAGCGAATCAAATATGGTAACCCGATGTCCTTTATCGATGAGTTTATCGACTAAATGGGAACCGATAAACCCGGCACCTCCCGTTACAAGAATATTGTGCATAAAAAGATCTCCTTCAGAGTAAATATCCTAATTATAGAGATCTTTTGAGATTTTTTGAAGATTTTTTATGCAGTATTGCCAAAGGGCTTAATACTAAAAACCAAACTGAGGTATAAACAAACAAAAATAATGTTGCCGCCACGTTAATAAGGTAAATAAAATACCTGTATATAAACGGAAACATACCCGTCATTATGGATTTTGCCGTTATTATCCTGAAATGGCCGTCTGTACCATACCCAAGATGAAACCTTGCCGGAATAAAGTAAGCGTACAAATCGACATTATAATACATCGCATTATACAAATCGCTTCCATACAGGGCGATAACGGCATCGTACGGTTTGTTACTGAATAATTTGTAATTGCGGAAAATATTTCTTATACGGAATCCTTTCTTAGAAGGGGTCTCAAAAATATTTTTCAAATCCGTTTGTTCAAGCATTTGAATATTCCGCGCGCCTTTTACCTGCAGAATATCAAACATGCACTCTGGAAATTCGCTCTTTAACAACTCCATAACAGGTTTTATAGAAGGAGTGTACGACCGTATCACAAGTACGTTTTTAAGTTCAAACGAGAAATAATTATCCTCCTTTAATTTTCTACCGGCCGGAATTTCTTTTATTTTCACAAACGATGTTTCGTCAAATACATTCATTACCGCCTCACTTTTTATCCAGAAACCTGTACGCCGAATCCCAGTCCGGTTTGTGCCGAATTAAGAACAAATGCCGTTTTAGAATCATTTTCGGGACTTTTACAAGCGCAGATAACCTGCTTTTAAAAAAACTACGCCCTTTTTCCGTAAACGAAAACAGTTTTGCCATTTCAAGCTGATGCTCCCATATTTGCGCAAAATGTTGCACGATCCATTTGAGCCGGAAATTTTTAATCACAAAATAAATCTTGTTTCTGTTGGTCAGGAAAACGTGTTTCGGGCTCAATGTCCCGAAAGTCGCATTTCCATGATGAAAACATACCGCAGACGGTACATAAATCGATCTGAATCCGGAGATAAGCGCCCTTAAATTAAAATCAACGTCTTCCATATAAGCAAAAAAATCTTCATCGAACAATCCGATTTGGTCAAACACGCTCTTTCTGTATAACGCCGCGCCGGCACACACGCCCATAACTTCTTCGATTGAATCGAACCTGCCGTCGTCAGGCTGATTATGCCCCCTGTTATAAGGTTCTGCGCCGACAGTCAATCCGTCTCCTGCGGCATCGATGAGCGTTTTATCGCCATATCGAAGAATTTTGCCTGTCGCCATAGAATACTGAGGATATTTCAGGAGAATATCGACAAGAACCGATATGCAATCCTGTATAACCTCGACATCGTTATTAAGAAGAAATATGTATTTTCCGCCGGCGGATTTTATGCCGGCATTGCACGCGCACGCAAATCCGGTATTTTTGTCAAACTGTATTATATTTACACAGGGATAATCGGTTCTTAGAAAATCTGCCGACCCGTCAGAACTTCCGTTATCAACTACAATTACTTCCATATTTGAGTAATCCGAAGCAAACAAACTATGCAGGCACGGCTTCAAGAATTTTTTGCCGTTATAATTTGGTATAATGACGCTTACAAGCGGAAATGTTCCATTCATATACTTTTTTTACCTTTTTTCATGCAAGTTTTATATTGATGCATAAGCGATTGGACAAAATATAATGTCGCATAAGCGGAATAAACTCTCGAACCCCTTTCTGATAAAACCGCGCCTTTTGTTTTCCAGCAATTTTCCTTTTGTATCTGTCTTAGAAAATTATTGACCTTTAGCGCGCCTTCAAGATACTTATTATCTTTATAGACGTCATACAGATTAAACCATACAATCGCCGTCTGGGCGCTTCCCGCGCAACATGTTTTTGTAGATATCTGATTAAACTGCTTATTGTATTTCATAGACAAATCGCCTTTAATTTTCTGCATCTTCAACACTGTATCGGCGCAAATTTTAGCCGAGTTTATATAGCGATTATCCTTCAACAGTATTCCCGAGCGCAAAATTGAATCCATGACATAAGCTATATATCTCAATTCAGCGTCGCTTCCTGGAGATTGGGAATTATCCTGATACCAGCCGGTTGCAAGCTGTCTGCTCAAAACAAAGCTTAGATTTTTATCCGCGCAATTATAGAACCGAGTAATACCGGTCATGCGCCATAACTCGAGCAGAATATATGCCGATTTTGAATCGTATGCAAAAAAACGCCTTTCTTTTTCATGTTCAAAAACATATTTCCATGTTCCGTCAGGATCTTGAATAGAACAAAGCCATTGCGCGAGTTTCACAGCAAGAAAAAATGCTTTTTCGTATGCGCTGTATTTATAAAAGTTCATTAACCCGAGTATAATTTGGCCTGCCTGAAACACCGGAATAGTGTATATATTTTCCACCTGCCGGAATTTTTTATCCATAATCAGCAGTGCCAACTCATCCGCTTTTTCGGCATATGATTTATCGTTGAGAAACTCGGAAACAGAATAAAAAAGGGGTATAATCTCGCCGGCAAGATTCAAAGAAGGCGATTGCCATTTTGCGGTTACGCTGTAATACTGCGCCACTCCATCGCCCGGAAAACACGATGATGCTTCCTTAAGCCATTTTGCCGCTTGTTTTATATCTGTTACAATATCATAGTCCATATCTGATTAATCCGAACCGGAGAAAGCCTCCCTGCTTTATCCGGCTCACTTACCCGGGAAACTTTATTTATTCTCAACTCACGAGGCTTCCTGAACAAACCTTTTTTTCTGTAGTTAGCAATGTCAATCCCGATTCATCCTTAGCCGCAAGAAGCATTCCCTGAGACATTATCCCTTTAAGTTTTGCCGGCTTAAGATTCGCGACTATTATAATAGATTTACCCACAAGCGATTCAGGGGAATAATGAAGGGCTATTCCCGCTACAATAGTTCTTTCTTCTTCACCGAGTTTAAGTTTGAGTTCCATCAGTTTGTCCGTGCCTTCAACTCGGCAGGCGGATATTATTTCAGCGGTTTTTAGTTTAACTTTTCTGAAATAATCTATGTCGATTAATTCTTCGGCAGGCGCCTGTTGCAGCTGTGGATCTTTATTCTCTATATTTTCCATTACCTTACCCCTTAGTAATTAGTATGATTTTATTGAAAACGGCAATTTTTCAAAATATTTCATATCAAACCCGGCGTTTTTTATAAACCGGTACCGGTCTCTGCTGTAAGAATTGCTGATTTCGTCGGTCTGGTCGGCAAAATCAATTATCTGGTCGAAAGACGAAATAAATTCTGCGGATTCCGTTAGAGTATCCTTGTCGACTATGAGTATGTCCGCATTAAAGTTTTTGTTTTCGGCATTAGACACAACTACAGGAACCTCAATATCGGAACTGAATACATCTATAACCTCATGAGGAATAAACGACGACTGTTTGAAAGTCCATAGAATTCTGTCCAAAGATTCGGCGTGCCCTTCGGAACCGGCAAGAATAAAAACTTTTTTTCCCTGTTCGTAAAACATTTCCGCAAAATGGCAAACGCATAAATCTTTTACTGGAGATTTAATAAGATAAAAGTTTGCTGTTTTGATATTGTCCATAATGGATTAATTTTCCAACCCGTTTATTGCAGTTAAGATATTTTTGCGCAAATCAGGATCGGCTTTAATTTCCGGAACGGAAAATTTTTTATCCAGTTCGGAATAAAAAAATTTTTCGGCCTGATACTCTGAAATCAATTTAACTCCTTTAATCCGCGCGCCGTATTCGGCAAAACTATAGAATGTAACTTTTTGGCGATTGATTTCAACTAAATTTTCAATATTTTTTTTATATCCCATAAGATTAGGGCTTGTAACCACTTTTATTTCATTGGAATTAGATATATCCAGAACTGTTTGTTCCGAAAAAATTCTTTTCCGATGAAGCGTGTCGATATTGTTAAACCTGCCGGAATTTTGTGAAATCAGGTTCCCTTCCATAGAGTTTGCCGAATACGCTTTCATAAACGGGTACGCGAAATCCATTCCGGCAAACACAATCGGGTCAAACCCGAACTGAAGCATGATATCAAGCGCGATACAGCTTACCGACCCTCCTTCGTAAGAAAATCCTTTATCGGATAAAAATTTCTCGATTTGTTTAGTCGCAGAATGGTCTTTCTGAAGAAAAACAATAAAACCGCCTTTATGTTTTTTCACCGCACAAGAACATGAAACAGGGCTTATTATCAGAGGTATGCCGTATTCAGGTTCGGTTCTGAAATGCGCCATTGTTTTTGGTTGCGGATCAACGGTTACAGCAAAATCCGGTTTAATTCCGTTTTCTATAAAAATCGGATACGCGGTATCCACGACGGCAATGAAAACATTTTTCTGTAATTTGCGTATTATGCGGATATTATCGTCAAGAGACGGGCCTGCGCCTGCCATAATCAGCGGTTTTTTCAAAAATTTACGCCTAAACAGATTTATTCCCGGCGATGACAACACAACATCAATGTTAGCCCGTATATTCTCGAAATAAAACTTTTTAAAAACTTCTTTTGTGCGGGTATTTGTCAATTTGCTTTCCAAAAAAAGAGAAAGATTTTTAAATCCCGCAGGTATGCATTTAAATGAAGTCGGATGGATTACCGTTTTCACGATTTCAGTTTTATAGGATGGTATTTCTTCCTGGATTTTGCGGTTGAGTTCATATTCGGATACAGCGAATACCAAGCTCGCTCTACATTGCTGGAAAACAGCTTGTAAATCCATTACGCTCAATGCCGCTTTGAGTATGTCCGGATTAAGTTCAATTATAACAAGTCTTCCGTACATTCCTATTCTGCGAGCTATTTCGCCGACATGGTATCCAAGCCCGCAACCGTATAGAAACACGCAATCGCCTTCGCGGATATTATTTCCTTCAACAAACCTTTCCGCTTCTTTTTTCGGATCGAACAGGCTATGGAGCAGGATATCATCGTATTTTACCGTCAGATTTCCCGTTTTAGCTGTCAGAAACTCGGTTTTTTTTTCATAACCGGCCATTTGGGCAAACAGGGCGATATCGGGATATATTTTGTTAAGAAACTCGATATTTGAATTAAAAACGGCGCATGAGTTCATTTATCCGCACACAAATTTGTATAATTTACTGTTCCAACTGTCGAGAACCCAAATTTCATTGTCAGTAAGATAGAGGTAGTTTAGTCTCGCGCCTTCTTCTTTTATTGAAAAAACAATATTTCCGGTAATATCCATCGCGAAAACAGTATCGCAAAACTCCGAAGACACCAGAAATGTATTTTCATTCAAAAACAGCGAATCGATAACAAGATCAAAAGGGATTTCCTTTTTTTCTTTAGAATATGATCGTTTCAATTGGCCTTCAAATCCAAACAGTTGAATCCTGTCGTTGCCGCTGTCGACTGCTATTATATCTCCCTGCGTGCAAATATCGATATTTAAAGGGTATTCAATAGATCCAATTTTATAATTTTCTTTAAAGAAATATGTATCCGTATTACAAAACCGGGACGAAGATTGTATCCATTGTTCAAAAATAAATCCTTTTTTGAATTCATCGCTTTCATAGTATTCTTTTTCAGGGCCTTGTACTCCGAAAGATCTGATATATGCCCCTTTTTTGTCGAAAATCTGGATTCTGTGATTATTCCTGTCGGATACGGCAACAAAACCGTTATAGTACCCTATTCCCCATGGTTCGCTGAATTTGCCGGGCCCGTTTCCGTATTCCCCTAACGACAACAGTAAATCCCCGTTAAGCGAAATTCTTTTTACATTATGGTTCCAGCGGTCAGTTATCCATAAACTACTCTCGTCATCGGCACAGATATCGGTCGGATAACTCAAATTATCGAAAAATACTTCAACATCATGGCTATTTTTGTTCAGGGAATAAATCTTATGGGAATATTGGCCGGCAATATAGATGTTTTCTCCCACAATAACCATCGAAGACGGCGCAATAATTCCGTATCGGTTAAGGTCTAAGCACAGCCTGCGGCTGTAAGCTGAGTTTGTTTTTAAAACGTTCATCGCACGGAAATAAGGGTGTTGATTTTATGTTTTTTGATAATGTCTTTGATATTATACGCGACATAATCCAGTTCTTCCTCAGTCATTTCAGGATACAGCGGCAATGAGATAACCCTTCCTGACAAGTCGTTGGCAACAGGAAAATCAGAGGGTTCGAACCCGTATTGTTCTCTGTAATACGGGTGCAAATGAAGGGATACAAAATGAATACTGCATCCGATTCCGCGTTCTTTGAGTTGGCGTATAAACTGGTTGCGGTTAATATCAAGTAATTCGTGTTTAAGTTTCACAACCATAAGATGCCTGCCGTGTTTAATATGCGAGGGGTCGTCGAAAAGTTCTATTTCGGGTATATCGGATAGTTTTTCTCTGTATTTAGAAACAAGGAAATTTCGTTTGCTCCATAGCCTTTCGGCTTTTTTTAGCTGAACTATGCCTAAAGCCGCCTGAAGGTCGCTCATATTATATTTATATCCTCTGCACATAACATGGTAATAGTCGGAATTATTGTTTGAGTTACCGGGCATATACCGTTTCCATGCGTCTCTGCTCATACCATGCAGGCTTAAAATCCGTATCCATTCGGCAAGAACATCGTTGTCACACGTAATCATTCCGCCTTCTGACGTGGTAATATTTTTCGTCGCGTAAAAACTGAAACATGTAAAATCGCCTATAGATCCGATTTTGGCCTTGTTGAATTCGGATTCAAGTGCGTGTGCCGCATCTTCAATCACTTTGATATTATATTCACAGGCAATCTCGATTATAGAATCCATATCACATGGGTATCCTGCGAAATGCACAGGTATAATTGCCTTTGTATTTTCTTCTACTGCATCTTTAATAAGGTTCTCATTAATATTCCCGTTTTCCGGTTTTACATCGACAAACTTAAGTTTCGCGCCCGCATGAAGTATTTCCGAAGCGGTAGCGGAAAACGTAAACGGCGTTGTTATTACCTCGTCCTGCGGTTTTAAATTTAGGGCAACCAGCGCAAGATGAAGCGCCGCAGTGCACGAGCTTAACGCTATGGCGTGCCTTGCGCCGCAGTATTCGGCAAACGCCGACTCGAATTCCATTACGCGAGGCCCTGTGGTAAGCCAACCCGAGCGTAGCACCTCAATTACCGCGCGTTCTTCTTCTTCACCGATATATGGTTTGAAAAACGGTACTATTTTTTGTTTGTTCATTTATCTGCCCTTTATCATAAAATTAACCTGCAATATAGTTTACCTGCTCCAGCAGTTCGGAATTATCGAAAATATGTTCGGAATCCGCTTTTTTCTTGCGCGGTATAAAAATCAGGTTTCTAGACAAATGATTTATCATGGTGCGCACGTTATTCAGATCGGATTTATGCCCGAAATAAGAGAACATTATATTGTTATGTCCTCTCCAGTGCATCCTTCCGGTTTCATCCGATTCGCTTATCGTATGATGTATCCTCATAAGATACGATTTTTTGACTTCCTCGTATTCGATCATTGGCACCGAGTAAAGAATGGATTTATCCGTACAGACCGTGATATGTTTTTTGCCGTCGGATATATCTACCCATCCTTCGGTAGCTCCCAAACAAGTGTTTGCGGAAGAAAACGAGCCGACCGGCGATATATGGCGAACGGTTTTACCTGCGGTAAAAAATTCCTCTATTTTATCCGATCCGTTGACGGTACTAAAGCGAAGGGTCTCTTTATCGAACGCTTCGGGGTTTAATGTGGTAACACCAACTCTGAAAAATATCGGGTTAAGATCAGGCAGATAAAAATGATAAAGAAGGTCTGCCCTTGCGAAATCGCGGTATACGTAATATGTTTTCCAGAATATGCCCGATCCGATATTGATTTTGCATTTTACAGGAACCCTTATGGGATAATTATCAGGATTTTCAGGTAAATAAAGATCAGTTTGGACGGTATCGTTAAATATTCTTCCAAACGAGTCGCAGACGCTTATTCCCCCGCTGTAATAGTCGCTTGAATGGCCTATATGGTCATAATATACCGGCGGGAGGTATCCGATGAGCGGTTTTTTGTCAACTTTGGGAAAAATCAGTTCTCTTATATCGCCTCCGGTATCGGATGCGAGGTTAAGTTTAACCGATTCGGTCTCAATTTTGAGGTTATCGCCGTTATATTTTTTGAATCGGTTATCTTTACTGTTTTCCAGAGATATAATTCTTCCCTGTGCAATATATCCGCTTTTAATAAAAGGGCATACGGTTAATTTTACCCGCCTCAGGCTTGTGTCCCTGTAAAACTCGGTATGTTCGCATTGGGACAGCACAAGTTTATCATCAATTTCTATGCACAGTTCGCCGAATTTTTCTCCGGGATTAAACGATATTTCAAAACTGTAAGGTTCGTAATTCCAGTCTTCGGGAAAAGGATTAATCAGGATAAAATCGTAAACCGGATTAAATTGTTCATATACCGCCTGAGCTTTCCTGTCGATTGTCCTGCTGACTTCGCCTATTTTTAGTTTGGCTTCATAATGTTTTTCGTCAGTGGTTTTTGTGCGCAAGTCACTGCTCCAGAGATCGTTGAGATCTTTCCAAAGTTCTTTGCTGTTACCTGCCATGCCGTTAAAAAAGTCGAGGTTTTTCAGTTTGTTATAAATACGGTAACATTCGGTATTTATAGATACGTTATCCCTGCCGCTTACAGCCCAGCGCAATACATTGTAGTCATCCCTGTTTTTGCAGGGAATCGGGCATTGAGTCGATTCGATATTCACTTCGTCCTCTGGTTTAAACAAATTAAGTATTTCGCTCGGCGTAACCAATTCCACATCAGGGTTTGAAAGCAGTTTTTTGAGTAATCTTTCGATTTTAGATATTTCACCGTTTATTTCTTCCTGCGTACCCGGCCGGTAATCGAATATTTCCCAGTCGGTACCGTATAAAATCAGAGCCCTGTCCTGTTCGGGATGCCTGTGTGCGATTACGCTTGATACGAAATCGTCGATTGAAATCCTGTTATAGATACACCTTTGAAACTTGAAAGAGTTGAGGGAACTGTTCCAAATAACGGGCATTCTGAATCCGTCAACGCCTTTTGCCAGAGCAGGTTTGTAACGCAAATCCGGCGGATACTCATTGAATTCCGACGCGTTATCCCAATCCATAACGATAGCTTTGTAGCCGGCATCGGCAAAAAATTCCGGCAATCCTTTCGAGTATGTTTGTTCATTGACAAATCCGATTTCAGGAAACCGGTTTAAAATTTTAAAATATGTTTTCTTGCCGTTTGCGAAGTTAAGCCTATTCACCTCGTGAGGTATCAGGGGAAAAATATTCTGGATACCCGCCGACCCGATAACTTCGCATTTTCCGCTGTCCCATAATTTTTTCAGTTCGCAAATAAAAGACTTATCGAGTTTGTCGATGGCTGATAAGGTCGAAGCGCTGAACTCAATACCCAGCTTATACCCTTTTGCAGTGAGTTCAAGAAGAGGCCAGTAGCATTTATCGAGTATTACCGAATACTGGTCGGAAGGTATGGATGAGAAAGCAAGATTCGCATGAAATATCGTGTAGAAATATAGTCCGCTCAAATTCTTCTCCTTTTTTACCTTTTCAGAGGAACATGGAGATTACAAGCAGATTTTGTACCAATTATTTATCAAGATATTTACCGGAATAATATTAATCTCGATAAACTAATCTCTGAAAAATTAAAATTTGTCATTGCGAGGAATATAGCGACGAAGCAATCTCAAGGTTAATCGAGCTTAGATTGCCGCGCAAACTTCGTTTGCTCGCAATGACACAAGCGCATAAGATAATTTTTCAGAACTTCCTAAACGAATTTTTAGTTAATCTGCATAAATTTTATACAGCGGTAAGGTTTAATTCATAAAAAAATCCGATATTGAAAATTCGATTTATTTTATTACATTACACTACTTTTTTATACCATCAAATCGGCTCAGGCTTATTGATGTTCCATTTGATTCTTTATGGTGTTTTTCGATTTTATACACAGGATAATTGTCAGGCGTTTAAGTTCATATATTTTATTTGAAGGCGGAATAAAAAAAATTTAAAAAAATAATATAAATTTTAAAAAAATATATTGAACATTTGAATTTTTGTGTTACAATATAAATATAAGCAGAATTTATGTTTTGTATTTATATATAAAAATAAAATAAGTGCAAATTAAGTAAGGAGGATAAAAAATCTGGATTTTTGTCTAAATTCGCTATATCGGCTTGTATTACATAATAAACGCGAATATTGCTCAAAACGGTGAATTAAGCTCAAAGTATGTGTTTAAGGCATTTTGTATATAAAAAATAAATACCATTTACTCAATAACAGGGATAATGCAACCTCAAAAGATTAAGACAGGGTAATAAAAGGAGATTTTGCAATATGTGGCGATATTTTAAACTATTATGCAGTTTATTATTTGTAATAACCATAGTTAATCAATCTTATGCGGCCAAGATTCATCCGAGCCTTGACCCGTTTGTAGACCCGACCCTGGGGCAAGCGGACATGGCTAATCCATTAAGGCCGAATGATCATGTTTATATTGACTGGATTGTTGTCATGCAGGATATTACGCTTGGAATTGTTCCTGATTCAGATATCCGGTTTGCGGATATACTCGGGTATTTCGACGACCCGTCGTTAGACATCGACGGTACTTCGGACGGGAAGAAAGGAACTATTGATTTATTTAGAGACGGATCTGTTTATTATTATTTTTACCAGTTGGAAAACTTCACGTCAAATTACGCTACGGGATTCACATTGAATCTGGATCCTGATACAGTATTGACAGCCGGTTTCATTTATGGGAATTACGATCTTGATACCGGTTTGCTGGTAAACCATAATTTAGCCGGTGAAAACGAGCCGACCGGCGGAAAATCGCCTATTATATCTTCTACTTTCGATCCGTCCGGTACAGCTCCGAATATTTCGTTGAGTTTTATTAACGGCGGCGGCGGGCTGGCGCCCCAGAGAGAAAGCTGGATATTCTTTGTAACTTGTTTGGCTCCTCCGAGATATGAAATCAACTCGTTGATAGCCGGTTCACCCCCGTTGTTTGATGAACTGCCTATACCGACAGCTCCAGTTGCTGAACCGATGTCAATGATTCTGTTCGGTTCGTTTTTAACAGGGCTCGCAGTCTGGAAAAAAAGAAGGTAATATCCTAATTCAATTTATTGTAATAAAAAAATGAGGCAAACAATGTTTGCCTCATTTTTTTATTTATTGCAGAACAATACCGATCCGCATTTTCGTTTTAGAATCTTAAATGGGATTGCTGAAAAACCTTAAATTTCTATGTCATCACGAGAAGTTTTGCGAAAGCAAAACGACGTGGTGATCTCAAAATCATCAGAGATGAGATTGCCACAGCTCCTTCTTAGCTTCGCAATGACAACAAAAAAGAATTTTTCAGCGATCCTAAAATGCAAACGATAAAAAATACTTTGTTCTTTTTAAAAAAAGAACCAAAAATTTTTTCGGAATGCTCCGCATTCCGGCTTATTGTTGCTTAATAAATAATCAGTTTTGTTTATCGATTTATTTTTTCAATCGGGAAATAATTTCCCCTGCGGCTTTTCTGCCGGATAAAAGCATTCCGCCGAAAATCGGCCCCATTCGTTTAGAACCGAAAATACCGTTGCCGGACATACCGGTAGCATAAACATTGTGGTAAATTTCTTTCGCATTGAGTTCCACGTCTTTTTCTGCGGTCTCGGCGTTCATGGATCCTTCTCCGATGATATCGCCGGTTTTGGTAAAAAGCGCTTTTCCGATACGTTGGAGCACAATTTTAGCCACTTCGCAACCGTGCCCTGTGGCGTCGATAACGAATTTCGCGCCGATGGTAATCGGGTCGACATGGAGTTTGGCAATCTCAACGCTTGTCCAGTTGATAACCAGCCCGCAAACTTTGTTATCGGCGGTAACTTTTATATCCTCAACGGAAATAAGGTTGTACAGATTCGCTCCCGCGAGTGAAGAATGGTACACGAGCGAACCGACGGCGTGGGTTGAGTCGGCGATATAATAGTTATCCTGATACTTCTTATATTTTATTTTGAATTCTTCAAGTATGGGTATTGATTCTTCCTGAACCACGATTTTGTTAAACATTATGCCTCCGCCCCACATTCCGCCTCCAAAACTAAGCTTTCGTTCGTATATGTTTACTTTATACCCTTCTTTGGCGAGATAATAACCCGCAACCAGCCCCGCGGGACCTCCGCCGACTATTGCCACATCGACATTGAGATTGTTTATAAGGTCTTTGCTGTATTCGTCTATTATAGCTTTGCTTACGATTAAATCATCCAGCGGCATTTTTTATATCCTCCTGATACAAAGTTTCGTTTAATATGGCGTATCTGTTAAATTGCGATGTTGCGTGTAGAAACCGTATATTAGCATACATTTGATATAAATTAAAATATATTAAACGGCGGGGTTACAAAAAATACATCGGAATGCGGAGCATTCCGAAAAAGTTTTTGATTCTTTTCCCAAAAAGAATTAAATCTTTTCAGCTCTTTAATTAAAAAAACGGTTTTTTACCTATTATTACCTATTATTACCTATTATTTCATTTTACTTGTTGACCTGAGAATTCGCAAGGAATTATAATGACACAAACCAGCAAAGCGAGTGCGCATAACTTGGGATTGCTGAAAAACCTTAAATTTCTATGTCATCACGATAAGTTTTGCGAAAGCAAAACGGCGTGGTGATCTCAAAATCATCAGAGCTGAGATTGCCACAGCTCCTTCGGAGCTTCGCAATGACAATAAAAAAAACTTTTTCAGCGATCCTAACTTACAAAAGAAAGGAGGTTTGTATGTAAAAAATAGTAAATATCAAACAAGTATTTATTTAGTCAGCAAAATTTTAAGGAGTAGTAATTATGAAACGGTTGTTTTATGTATCGGTGATTTTTTCCTTAATATTAACATCTCAATCAGTTTATAGCCAGCAATTTACACAGACACTTCCAAAAGGAACCATTCACGGCGTTCATGTAAAATATAATACCGGCACATACATTACGGTTACAACCGGCTACGGGGAATGTGGGGGAAATTATTTTGAAGTTGCCGAAGAGATAACTTACGAAATGACCGGTTTAACCACATCCGAAGATTATCATTACATTTATATTTGCGACAATGATTCCGCTTATCCGGCAATAGATATCACCGATACAACTACCGAACCGGCCTGGAACGACAGCAAACAAGGCTGGTACAATGGAGCCGACAGATGTATCGGCGTTGTCTGGAGCGCTTCAGGCAGTGCCACTGTCCATCCGTTCGGAATGGATGGTACCGGCCGGTATTTTATCACAGGTAATGTAATAAAAACAGTTCTGACAAATGGTAATCCTAACGGTGCCTTCCAGACTTTGGAAGCCACAGATTATTCTCCGGTAAATACAATTGAATTATTTGTCGGAGCGGATAATACTGATTCTGATGGTACGCAGACTGCCGCACAAGTTACTCCTTATGAATGTACATGGGCACAAATTAGTGAGAACGGCTACAGAGGGGCAAGCGCATTCGGGTGGCTAAAAATTCAAAGAGGATGGTCGAGAGATTTGAAATGGTATGGTCCCGACGATGATGATAATGGATTTCGGATATCCATATGCGGTTACAAAATAGAACGGTAATTATTAAATTTTAACTTATTACTCTTTATTGAAAAAAGGGGGAATTTAAATTAAATTCCCCCTTTTTTTTGAATATAATTTTAATCCGATATCAATTAATGGATTTAGCTAATTCATAAATATCATTATTTTTCATTTAGTTTACCTTTTGCAGGAAAATATACAAAATTATTCTTGAGAATAGCTCCTTTTTGTAAAAATAATTCTTTCAATTCGTCCGTATATATCTTGCCGTATGTATTGCGGTTTAACGAAAAAATTACTCTACCGTTTTTAGATAAATGCCTTGATATATCTTTTAGCAGAAAATCCCATTCCTTTACTCCCCATGGTGTTTCCTCAAACCAATTATTAAAACATACCATAAATGAGGTAATGATATCAAACTTGTCAGTAAATTCAGGCAGAGGTTTAAATTTACTAATCTGGTGAATTACACGAGGCGGCAGATTCAATAATTCAAAAACTTCAGCATAGATTGGTTCGATATCTATATCAAGTCCTAATACTTTATGTCCCAAATTTTTGCATACGAATAAAAATAAGCCTGCACCGGAACCAAGATCAAGTATTTTTAAAGGTTTTGAGCTTAAGTGGATATCAAGATCAATCACGAGTTGTACTGCTTTAGGATACCACCTTGTCAAATCAAGGTACTTATGCCTGCGATGGTATTGTTCCAATCCGGATATTCCTCAAGCAATTTTTTATATTTTTCCCAATCGATTTGCGTTTTAAGGATATCTATAAAAAAATCTTTATTTAGTGTAGAATTCATATTATCTCCCTGAACAATAACATTATTACATCAAAAAAAATCGGCATAATTTATTGAATAATTAAGAAATTTTTTTTAACTTTGGAAAATTAACAATCACCTGCTGAAATAAATATAGTTTTCGTTAATGACAGCGCCTGTTTTGACAAAATATTTTTTTAATTCCTGTGAATAAAATTGATCGTTGGAATTTTTATTTAAAGACATCAATATTTTCCCTTTTTTTGTTAAATGCCTGCGTAAATCATTCAGGAAAAAGTCCCATTCTTCGATTTCCCATGGTTTTTCATTAAACCATAAGTTAAAACAGACCATAAATTGAAGTAATTACATCGAATTTCGCATCGAATAAATTTTTTGGTAAAGGAGTAAGCCTTTTAATTTCATAGTAAACTCTTTTAGGTAGGTTCAGAACTTCAAACATTCGTTTATAAAATGTAAACATCGGCTCGAAATGTTCTTTTTCGGGAGGCAAATCCAATCCGGTTACGTTGTGTCCAAGATTTCTGCATATAAATAAAAAATAACCGGCTCCGGAACCGATATCCAAAATTTTCAGAGGTTTTTTAGTTTTATCCAGATCAAGCATTAGCGCATGTTTTAAAGATACGGGATACCATTCCGCAATATTGAGGTATTTATGAACATGTTTTGTAGTTGCCCAGTCAGGGTACTCTTCCCGTAATCGGTTGAATTTATCCCAGTCAATTTGTTTTTGCAGTATTTCCACAAAGAAATCTTTTTCGGTTTTAACAGCGGTATTCATAAACGCTCCTTAATTGGCGTAAACTGAAAATAATGCTAATTTGCATTTCATATTATTATATAAAGCCGTAATGCGAAGCATTCCGAAAAATTTTGGGATCCTTGAAAAAGTCTTTTTTATTGTCATTGCGAAGCTCCGAAGGAGCTGTGGCAATCTCAGCTCTGATGATTTTGAGATCACCACGTCGTTTTGCTTTTGCAAAACTCCTCGTGATGACATTTTAATTTAAGCCTTTTTCAGCAATCTCAATTTTTTTATCTTAATTTGTAGAATAAATTTCCAAAACGAAACGCATATTCGTACAAAAACCATGTTTATAGTATTAGGATTTGGCAACTCATATTAATAATTTAGTATTTGGGATTAAATTGAGGATTCCACAGCGCGTGTAGCTGTGGCTTTTTTGTCTACGGATTCGGGTTTGGGAGTAGCGGGAGCCATAAAATTCAGTATGTTGCCCATATTCGCGGCAACAGGGTTTTGTGCCGGCAAATCCTGCGCCGAAGTTATAAGGCCAATCAGCATAAGCATCTCTTTTTCAGAGAACAAATTGTGGTCGATTAACACAAACGCCATTGTCGGGTCGCTCATGGAAGCGATTATTGCCCGGAAAGTTTCTAACGGATGAACGGAAACGAGAATTCCGAACATCTGGTCGGCGAGATCTTTTTCAGCGGATACTCCTGCTTCCACAGGCACACCCAGCCGTGTGAATATTTTGCGGTACAACTCCATATCAGCCGATTTTGATAGATATTTGCGAAAACTCTGCAAAAATTTATCTATTGCGGATTTATTCTGATCGGACGAGTTGAATTTCCATGTTTTTATGAGAGCGTCGATTTCGTCATCGAGCGAACTTCCTGTTTCTCCCTGACCGGAAATGATAATTTCGAGTTTTTCGGCTTCGTAATGGAGTGCGCGCCGTTCGTCTTTATTCAGTTCGCGGCCTTCGCGGTACTCGTGTATTTCATGCCCCATCAGAGCGAGCAGTCGGTCGAGATACTTTTTGTTGGCGGTAGTTTTGTACATATTCCATAATTTATCCACAAGCGGGCGCGATAGAAAAATCTTGTTATCGATGATAAACCCCATTATTCCGGTTCCGTCTTCGTCGAGGAAAATGCCGGGGTTGCCGTCGTTTACGCGAAGCGTTTTAAAAGATATGAGTTTATCCGCCTGATCCATATAATACTGTACACGTCTGAGCTGATCGAGGATAGGGTCTAAGACAACTTTCGGTTTATAACCGTCAATAACCTCTTTCATTCTGGATTTAAGCGAATCGAGCATCTCCTGCGGGAACGTTTCTATATCGCTCTGATACATAATAGAATAAAACAGTCCCACATTGTTTTCGTAATCCAAAACTTTGCCGCCAACTTCTTTTGCGGATATTTTAGGCGAGCGTGTTTCCATATTCGCGTGCAGAAACTGCTGAAAATGTTTCAGATCAACGGATTCGGGCGATATTTGTCCTAAAACGATTTTCTCAATATAATCCATATATATGTTATAAATCTGGTTGACTATCTCATAATCGGTATAAAACCGGCGGCGCGGGATAGGTATTCGCGGGTTATTGTCGAGAATCTTGAAAGTTTCTCTTTTAAACGCGGAATTCAATACCTGCGGTTCGGTTGCGTAAATCATAAACACGATTCGGAAGAACATTTGTATATCCAGCAGGTCTTTATCGGGAATAATCGCTTCCTGTTCGGCTTCCAGCTCCTCTGTTTTTCCCGCAAGTACAGAATCATACAAAATAGATGCGTCGGTACCTAAGAAATTGAATCTTCTGTCGCCTTTTTCAATAAGCGACGTTTTTTTGCCGGTCTGGCTTACGGTGGATGCGAAATTAATTTCTTTCGGATCGACGATATATGCTCTGCCTTCAACCTGCCTTTGCTGGGCGTTTCTGGTATAATTTGTGCCCACATCAAGTTTAATTATATTTTTTGATGCGGTTATACGTTGAATCTGGGCAAACGATTTCTCGCCGGCGCCTAAAATTCCCAGCGCTTTGTTGTGCCCTACTGCGACAAAATTTGCGCCCGGGAAAAACGATAGGAATTTGGCTGTTATTTCCGGTTCGGTTACAAAAGGAGCGGTAGTAAACTCGGGAGCCGCGGCCAAAACGGAATCGTATCCGATTTTGAAATGGATTGAGCCGAACCCCTCGCGGTCAATCAAATCCTGATAAAAATTCTCTATAGCCGTTTCCACAGTCCATCCGGGGTTGGCTTTGAGTTTCGCTTCGATAATCTCGTTGAATTTCTTTGTAGGGCCTCCATGAACGAACACATGAGAGCCGACGTTGGCGATAACCGGCAGGTTCCATAGAAAATCAATATATTTCATCGATTCAGGATTCTGCGCTCTTATCTGGGCTATTTTAAATAAATCATGGTACTCGAACGCTTTTCTCAGTTCACTGCTCTGATCGGGAGTAAACCCTATTTCATTGAGAAAATCGTTTAAGAAGTCCACTGACGCGTCGTACCAGTTCCCCGATAAAAACATGGCTTCATGGTTACCCATAATCGCAATAACATGAGCCTGTTTCTGCTGAGCCTGTTTTTGCAGTTTCATAATCATATCTATGATTGTTTTTTGCGCTTTGCCGGGCCCGCGGTCGATAAAATCGCCGTTGATAACTACCACAGTTCCGGCGGGCGCGATAAAATCGCCGTTTTCGTCAATTATTCCCGACGCTTTGAGGGTTTCAAAAAAAGCGGTATAATCCGAATGCTGATCTCCGAAAGCGACTATTTTAGAAGGGTTTGCGATTTTTTTGACATAAGTATACGTTTCATGTTGTTTTTCGCGCTGTTCGAACTCCGCAAACGCGTCTGAGAAATCGGCTATCAGGCTGTCCAGAGGGGCGTTTTGCCACAAAAGGTTGCCTTTGGTATCGAGTACAGGCAGGTTTTTCCGGGGATGCCTTGCCATAACAGCCATAGCATATTTAAGGTGAAGTTTGTTCACAAGCACAGCCGCGATAGATTCCGGTTTGAGTGTTTTATAAGCGAGAGCCGTTTCTTCGGATACGACTCTGAGATCTTTAGCTTTTTGCATCTCATCGGTTGCCTGCTGGTCGTATACATAAGTTACGCTCGGAAGCGCTCTGCGCACTTCGTCATCGGATATTTTCGGGTTGCCGAGCGCGCCGTAAGAAGATAGGGAACTTCCCAGATGCGAATTCACATAAGCATCCTGCCCTGATCTATTGAAATACGCAAGGTCGACTTCATGATGATGATAATTGCGGTTCATATCGGTCAACCTCTGGGCGGCGCTTCTCATAACGGTGGCAAGATATTTTTTGTTCTGAGCGTCAAGTTTGTTCGCGAGTTCAATCAGCCTGTTCTGTACCACTATCGAAGGTTCGCTACCGTAAACGAGGGTATCGTCAAACAAAGGCGATTTGAGTTCTTTTCCGTACCGGTCGACGTATGGCCTTCCCCGCTCATCGGTTATAGTAAGCTCGATTTTCTGGCCTCGTATGAATACTCCTTTGGCAAAATAGTATCCGGCTAAATTGCGTTCCTGCGGAGGCAAGAGTTTCACATAACTCTCAAAAAGGACAGATGCCTGATCGATGCTTCCCTCATACAGCGCGGCGTTTGCCCTTAAAAGCAGACTCTGTGCGGTATTGCCTCTTTTCAGTTCCTCATTGGAAACAAACCGGAGGAATTTAGCGAGTCTTTGCAGTTTTTTTGCAAGAAGAAGCTCTATTCGCGAATCGAACGGATCGGCGGAATTGGCGAGTTTAAGTTCAACTATGTTATCCACAAGTTGCTCGATAGATTCCGTGCCTGTTACGGTATCTGAAAAATCTTTTGCGGGTTTTGGTTCCGGCCGGGTGTACATGGGCGTATTTTCCAGTCTGTGGAAATACAGCCTGAAATTCCCTATTATTTCTTCATGACCTAAATTTATTTTATCAATACCCTTGGGCAAATTCGCGTTAATTTGTCCTGTAAGGGTTTTCTGTTCCGATACCGTAACTTGAATACGGGTAACTTCGTTTGTGGATTCCGTTATCTGCACACCGAAAGAAGCGCTGTTATTCTCAATATCGGCGCGTTCAAAATAGACAAGCGACGCGATATGCCGTTCCACATCGCGCAATTCCTTAATGGATAAAGTAATTTTCTTTTTTTCCTGAATCTCTTTATATTTATTTATCCATCGTTCTGTAAAATCGGCAAGCGCCTGCATGGTTTGCTCGTTAAATTCATAAGGGCTGATCTGCCCGATAGAATGCAGTTGGTCAAACAGTTGGCTTGTGTTGGATATGGCCATCACTTTAGCCAGAAGAACCGCTTCTTTTATCATCTGTCCTGTGAGTTCAGGGTTAGCCAGCAGATTTGCTATCCGCACACGGGGCGCAAGCCTGTTGGGAACAGGTATGGGAAAAAACTCATCTAATCCTGAAGATAGATTATTCATTATGGATTTATAAAAATTAGGATACTTTGATTCGGCATATTGCGGTTGAATCACGGCATAATTGAGCTGTTTTTGATCCATAAGTTTTATCAGTCCCTGCGAATGGAATCCTCCGGTGATAAGGATTACCGCTTTGCCGTTTTGTTTCAGAGCGTTTTCGAGCAAAAGCCTGTCCCTGTCCATAGAGTTTTTATAAAACCGCATGGAATTTTCGGTTAGTTCATGAAACCGGTTGAAAAAATCGAAATTCAGCGGCAGTTGGGAATCGAGTTTTTTTTCTTTAATATATGTTTGCAGAACCTGAAACATTTTGTCTATCTGATCCTGCGATACATTGGCGAAATTATCTCTTGTCATTTCAAGTGAATGAAGTTTCTTCAGCAAATGCCAGGCGTCCAGCGCGCAGGAATACTCCTGCTCAGACTCCGACAGGCAATATTTTTTGAGATTAAGATACAATTTACGGCAGTCATTGATAATAATATCTCTCTCATACGATTCAAGCGACTCGAAAACAGCGGCGCATTGAGACAGTTTATCAATACTCTCATCGGTTTTTTTGAGATTCTTTGAAAACGCGACCAGCTGTTTTATGAATTCGATTTCATCAATTTCTCCAAGCTGAAAACTCAAGTATGTTTTTACCAGCAATTTGTTTTCTTTTTCAGGCAACTCAGCGGATAACTTTTCAAATAACCGGTTTTGCATTTTTGAAATGCCGTCAGGCGATATGGCGTTTCTCTTCTTTAACAGATTGTTGTATTCAATCAAGCTATGCGGAAAATCGGAATGTGGTATTTTGCTCCAGTATTTTTCCGTTTTCGCGATAAATTTATCTATGGAAAAATCATCGTAAACCGACAGCCCCGATTCGACTAAATCGTATGAACCCGGCATGATTTTCTCTTTAAAAATATTAGTAAACGCGGTATCTATGAAACTCAGCTTATCATTTAATTCATTATTAAGCGATAACACGGTTTCGTAATAACGGTATCCTTCGTTATACATATCCGGCTCTTCCGCGCCTGCAAAGGGAACTAACGGGTTAGACGTAATGGAGTAATATTCTGCGCCTGATAACTTACCGGTTTTCATTAAATAATCGCTAACGTAATTCCGTACGGAATCATCGGGAATAGAGGCAAGCAGTGCGGTATCTATGTTTCCTGCCGCGCCTTCTATGCATACGGGAATATCGTTTGAATAAGACGAGATCGTATAATACAGGATATTGTGAATATTTTTCTGGAGGTCATACTGGCAGTGATAATCTTTAATATGCACCACAAAAGGAGAATCGGGATTATTGATTTTAACGGCTTTTAGCTTGCCGTACTTATGAGGCAATTTTTCAAGAATATGTTTCAGATCCGGTGCTTGTTGAGCTTCAATAGCCGGTAGAAACAGCATTGCCTGCATAAAGAAAGATATTATGAAAACCGGAAACTTTTTCATCGTAATATATAACAAAACCTTTTATTTTGATTCACTATTTTTTCAACTTATATTATATCACAAATAATAATAAATATCGATACAATTGGAATCGAAGAATGTATCTGTTTATGTAAATGATACATTTTCTAAAAAAATAAAAAGATTAGGATTGCTGAAAAACCTTAAATTTCTATGTCATCACGAGCAGTTTTGCGAAAGCAAAACGACGTGGTGATCTCAAAATCATCAGAGCTGAGATTGCCACGGTCATGAACATACGCCAAATACTGCTGTATCTGTGGTGATCTCAAAATCATCAGAGCTGAGATTGCCACAGCTTCTTCTTTGCTTCGCAATGACAATAAAAAAGACTTTTTCAGTGATCCTATATTACGTTCTTTTTGAAAAAACCAAAAACTTTTTCGCAATGTTTTGGATTGCGCGCAATATAATAAAGCTGTTTAAATAAGGCAGGATAAAGAGATTATTTGTTAATCCTGAAACTTTGCGCGACTTTGTCAAACAAAGGCCGGAACCGGTCGAATAAATCCATCGACGAATAACATGCAATGAGGTATTCGTTACCGTCTTCAAAAAATAGATAAGAGATGTTTTTATACGATTTCCCATCGGTTTTTTGGGTATAAACGATCCATTTTCCTTCAAATCCGCCAGCGTTTAAAGAACCTTTTTCCACAACCATGCTTTGCGCTGAAGAATTGCGGGCGATATCATCCGTCAGGTTATCAAATCGCGACTGAATATTGCTTTTTTTATTATCAACGGCTGTGCACGTTACTATGATATTTTCCGTAAACTCATCGCCCGGCGATTCTTTTATTGAAGTACAAACCGCAATTATTCTATTTAAAGAGTTGCCGGAAAAATTATCGAGCGTAACCCATTGCTGTGGAAAATCTATAGAACATTTTGCCTTATCCAGATTATGTGTATCCATAGGAATATCCTGAGAAAAAACGGCAGAGTGCAGTAATAAAACCAAAAAAGTACAGGAAATAAATTGAATATACATACTTCAATCCTTATTTAAAATATATTAGACAGAAGAATCCATCAGGGATTCATAACGTAATTTACGCAGATATTTATGTTTCATATCTTCAGGCCCTAACCCTGTATCGACAGCCTGTATATTTTTTAACAAAGATTCGCCGAATAAGGGATACATAGTTTTAATCTGTTCGCAATAAGTTATGATTGTTTCAACCGGCGTGCCTCTTTTGAACGACATGTACCCGATTTTCGCCGAACGGAACAGTTCAAGCACAAATTTATGATCCTGATCAAGGTCGATTATTTTTTTGCCGGCCGATTCAACAGCTCCAAGATCGAAATCGACATGAACTTCATCCTGCGATGAGAAATCACTCAGCTGTCTGGCGAAATACCCGATAGCAAGCCGGCTGTATACATCAAGAAAAACAAGTAGTTTCCCGTCGCTAAAACCGGATAACGACCGAATTCCGGACAGCAGATCGTTGATTTCAGGGAACCTCTTCGATTGGGCTATTCCATCTAAGATCAATGCGGTAACATTGATCTTATGCGGCTGAATTTGAGCGTTGTATAAAATCGAACCGGCTTTGTCGCTTAACCCGATAGATCCGGCATATTTGAAATATTCCGATTTATCAGCTTCATTTCCAGATAACGCTTTGTGAAGTTTAATTTTTAATTGTATCACATGCCTTAAAATTTCATCCAGCGCCGATTGATTCTCCAAATTTAATTCGTCGAGAACATCGCTGTTTATGTAAAACGAAAGACGGCGAATATCTTCGCTTTCAAATTGGAAAACAAAATCTTTCAGCAGAGATTCCAAATCGCAATATTTGCGTATATCAAACATAAGGGCTTGGGGATTACTTTCCATAAAAAGCCTGTTTACATTATCCGCAAGATCAATTACAAACGCGCCGTCCTGATTCGATATCCAGTTTTTCAATCCGAATTTATCGGCAATATCAACCGCCGGTATCTTAAAAACGGATTTTATCTGCTCGAAAACCTGAAAGTTAAGCGACGAACTGTCGCCCGTCATAAGAACGGGTGTTGTGCGCAATATTTTTTCCGCTTTTAAAAGTAAAGGAACCGCAGATAAATTTACTCTCACAATCCCCCATCCGAAAGATTTTGTACCGGGGTCATAATTCGGCAGAAACAGAGAATAGATCAAATCATCAGATACATTTAATTCCGCCGATAAATCGGATATTTTTCTTAGTATTGTATCCGGATTATCCTTCAAAAGTTTCTCCAGCCTTCCCAAAACTTCATAGACAAGCTGATAATATATCGGATTAGGGACTTGTTTCTTTAAAGAATTCTCAACCTCCGGCGCATAAATTTCCCTGTTTAACAATATGCGTGTAATAAGTAACTGGGACGGCTTCATATTTGCGGCAGAAACTGTCTGATCCATAATTATATTTGACTGCGCCACAATTGCGGCCGATATTGCATTAACAGGGCCGGGAGAATCAATCAGAGAACTTATTTTTTCGCGCATTTTCATAACAGCGGATGAAATATCTATATGCCGATAATCCTGCAAATAATTATCCAGATATAATTTTAATGCCCTGACCGAATAATCACGGTTTCTGATTAATCTTTTTGTATAATTTATTACATCTTTTGCCGCATTGGGGTAACGTTCGAATTCAGGCATATTCGTTAATGCCTCTATAAAATACCCTTTTTCACCTGCCAGAGCAGATGATATATAAACGTAAATTGCGGATGATAACTGATTTATTTCCGTTTCCCCAAAGATGCCTGCCAGTTTAGCACGCGAATATTGCGAGACCGCAGACGCAATATTAGTGTTTGGATTAGATTGAATTATGGTGTCGGCAAATTTTCTAAACAATTCGGTATCTCCGTTGAGTCCATCTAAAATACCGTCAAAAACTTCTTTTTTGAGTTCAAACGGTGTATCTTCTCCGTTCAGCCATGAATTAAAATTATTTTCGGAGACCGAAAAAGGCAATATATCCTGAACAACAAGATTGAATAAGAAATCTTCCTCTTTCATGGCAGTACTCATTCTATTCAAATCCAGCAGTAAATACAAATCAAGGTTAATATTTCTGACAACCATATCCTGAGGTTTGGCTCTTGCCGTCAGGCCGTATTTTCGCCATAACCCCGTCTGAATACGGACTAATTTTCTCAAAAAAACAGATTCTGCTTGATTCAATTCCGTTATTTTTGCCGGATCAAAACGGTCGTTTAAAGATAAATCTTCATAAGGCAGTGAATTATAAAAAGTAAACTCGGCAACTGCGTTTGACGGCAAATAAACGTATTTTCGTTCAATAGCGTTTATTATTTTTCCGCCGGTTGAAAACGGAACCGGCGGTTGAGCGACCAGTGATACAGCCGAAGGCGGTTTCAATTGCGACCCGCTTTTTATTTCCATACTTATAATAGACTCAAATTTTGCATCTTTGTATTCGATTGTGAGCCTCAAAAATACTGTATTGCCCACAACTTTATCCATATAAACGGCATACCGGTTTATTTCATCAATTTTCTTATTCAATCCTGATGAAATGGCGCTTAACACGCCTCCTTTTCCCATTAAGTCGGCAATCGCGAAATTAAAACTCGAACTTGACAGTACCGGAGTTTCACCCGCCGATATATTCATTAAATCCGGTAAAACAGGCAAAGAACTTATTTTTTCTACCGCTACCGTATCTTCAAACCTGCCGAAATTAAATACTTGCCCAAACCGGGATAACGATACCGAATCGGGTATATTATCCACAAAAGGCAAAAACGCGGCAATTCTTGATTTAACTTCCTCAATCCGGCTAAACTCAAGGTTTGATGCGGTATTGTTGAGATGATTATATAATGCGTATACGTTTTCATAAGTCCCGACAAAAAGGTAGGCTGTTGTTGTATTTGATATCATTGAGTGAACATTTATTCGTTCATGTTCGGAATCGGCATTTACAAAAACTACTCTTTTATTTCCATAAACCGATTCTATGGACTGTCCGTGTTTTGCCAAATCCGACATTAACATATTAAATTTCATTGTATCAGGCACAGATGATGAGAATATCAGGTTAACGGCATATTCAACGTGTCTAAAATTTTTGTCGAAATCAATGCTGTTTAAATTTATCAGCAAACGGGTGCGTTGAGATTCTGATAACTGCCGGATAAAATTTTTCAGGTTTGTTTCCGTTTCTTTGCTGAAATTATTAAAAATATAGTTATTCTCATCAGATTCATGAGAACTAAACCGCGATATCAGCGCATAACCCAAACCATTTATTTTCGCGTCGGGCGAAAGCGGGTCACCCCATCCGTTTTCAATTACCGAAACCAGAACGCCGTTTTCGGCAATACTTTTACCGAGATCAGGATCAACCGGACGCCTGCCGGTATACAATGCGAATTGCGATAACGCCATACCGAATTGTTCGGTAAAATCTTTATCCGACGTGATTTGTCCCGCATTGATTTTATTGAATTTTTCCAGCAATTCAGGGTTATGGTAACCTATCCAGTCTTTGAATGCCATATCTCCTGTCCGTGATTTAATAATGCGTTCAAATTGTATTTTATCCATAGCAACGGTATCTGTAGGCGGATTAGAGAGATACTCTTCATATAACCGGTCAATTTGGCCTGATTCTTTTATAGTCAGCGCATACGACGATGACAAATAATCAAAAACCGTTGTATTTAATCCGAAAAGGTCTGATACCAGCCGGGTAATAATCTGTTTATCATTAATTAGATAGAGTTCATGAAATACATCTTTCAAAAACAGCGCCGTCAAAGTTTTTTCACCGTCGCGAGCCAAAGTGTCTTTATAAGTTTGAGATTTTTCATCCCATAATTTATTTATAATATTTACTAAACTACCGGATATGCTCTCAGCTCTATCTGGAAACAAACCTGCTAAAGATTCAGGGTTATTATCCCGAAACGCGGTTTTAAAAAACTCATAAGGAGACACCTGTATTGATTTTAAATACGGAATATATACATTTCTGACAAGATGTTCTATAAAGTTTTGCGGATAGAAATAACGGTATGTTTCACGCGCCTGAAATTTAGCTGAAAGATGCGTTTCCAGAAGAGTCCGGATAGATTCGTATCTTGAAAAAACAGGCCTTGCGCTGAATGCGGAAGAATAATTAACCGGCATTTTCCCGGTTTCACTCGATTCCCAGCCGGTACGTGATACCGGACGGTTAATATCATCCGCAAAAGAATAAGATATCAACCCCGTTATTCTGTTTCCTGCGGTTCTAAGGACAAAATTCATTCCCGGATTTTTAACTATCCGAAGCCTCAAATGATCGGCAAGTTTATCGTCGGCTTTAAATAATGAAGCTATTTCCGTAATATCGAATATTGTTGCTTCGGTTAAAATAAGTTCAGATCCTTCTTTTTTATAAGTATTGGCGAAAAAGAGATTAGCCGCATTTACAATATTTTTCTTTTCCAATCTTGCGGGTATGGTATCCTGTCCGGGTTTTAGAAAATCAGGAATCAGAAATACATTTTCTGGTTTTTGCCCTAATCCGGCATAAATTTCGTTATATGCCCACTTTAGCGCATCATAACTTCCCGCTAAAAATACCGGCTGGCCTATTTTTAAACTGTCAATCGCCTGCCGGATTTGAAGCCGGTATATTTCTTTCCTCTTATTTATATCGGAGATTACTTTTTTCATTCTGCCGGGCCCTGCGGATTTGGCAAAAAAAGACCTCATATTAGCAGGTGCAATATCCATATATAAAAATTTCGCTTCTCCGAAAACCTTCAATTCGCTTGCGGTACTATCAAGCAACGCCTCAAGCTTTTCAAGGATATAAGCGTTTTTCGCTTCAGTATTCATAGCGCTATGAGAAGATAACATTTTCAGTACGTCCACTACGTGATACATCCGGTATTTGTTTGAGCGTAATATATCATATAATTTTGCCATGACCGGATAATCATTTTCGTCTATTATTTTACTTAAAAAATCAAGGTTAATTCCGGCAATACTTCCTAACGATGAGAGAGTTAAATATGGCAAAATTATCTCGCGGCACTTTTTATCGAGACGATCAATGGAGCTGATTTTGCCGGATTTAATATCGGCAATAAGTTCAGCGAAATCGGATGTAATTCTGCGGTCGTGTTCCTTGTAAGTTCCCGAATATGAATTGAAATAAGATAACGCCTGCTCGATAATATATCCTATTTGAGAAACCACGCCTTCTTCAGGCAAAGGCTGTATTCTGTAAGGGAACGGAGTATAATTTGTCAGGTACCACTTGGTGTTTGAAGGATTTTGCCTTAAATTATTCAATGTGATATTTACATAAAGGGCATTATGCTTGTTTAAAAAAGCGGCTACCTCAAGAGCGTCGTGGATAGCGTTTAAAAACTCAAGGGCAAGTTGAGACGGCGGTTTGCCTTCCTGCCTGATATAATTTGCCAGTGTAGGCCCTGAAATAAACGAAGAAACCAGAATTCCCGTTTTTTCATCGTACTGGTGAACTTTAGGCACTCCCAACTCCGGTTTATGATTACTGACCAGTTCCCATATTTTGGTAAACCGTGAACCTTCGTCTTCGCTGACAGTAGTTTTGAGTATTACTTTTGAACCGCCGGATGTTTCTGCGGTATAAACCACAAAAGACTGGCCCCGCTGGAACCGGTCGAGTATTTTATACTCAATACCGCCGACCTTAACCTTTTTCTCGCTGATCATATCCAGCGGCTGGGTTTTATCTGTAAGCCCGCCAACCAATTCTGATACAAAAACCCCGTCTTGCTCCATCCGTTGTTCAAATACACCCACTACAATTTTTATATCGGGATATTTCCTGAGCAGTTTCCCGACTGCTTGCGGATCCGCAGTCAGTGCCACAAGCACAATCTCTTCAGGCATACATATTCCCCGCTGGAGTACAAGCTCAATATTTTTTACGGCAGTGTTACCGGTAGTAATCGCCTCATCTACCAGAAATACAGTTCGCGGTTTATTTATATCCGCAAGATCGGGTATATAATCTTTTTCCCTGTTGTCAGATATCTGGCCGTTGACATAATCGAGCCCGTCAAGCATTTCGCCCAATTTTCTCGCTATGGGAACGCCATTATTGGCAATAGATAAAACGACATACTGCGAATCGATGTTTCTTTGCACATATTTGGAATTCAATTCTCTGGATAAAAGTTCGCTTACCTGAAGTATCAGGTTAAGGTATTTGCCTGTTGTCCTGTCTGTTGTGGAAATTCTGGTTAAATATTCATTTATTTGTGATATTTTATCTCCAAGAACAATAAGTCTGTCCTGTTTGATAAAATCAAGTATCTCATCGGATACGGTTAATGTCCTGCTTTTGATTTCGGTTTTCTCAAGAGGCATTTGACGGCGGTTGATTTTTATCACAATAGCTTTCGAGGTAACCGTCAATCCGTTAAAGTTTATGCCGGCCACATTCATTGCAACAGCGTTATCAAAGTCCACGTAAGAGAAATTCTCATTCATTTTTTCAGGATATTTTCCGTAGGAATACTCTGTGGCATCAAAATACCGCCACCGGTTAGGTTCTTCGGGAACAATTATTTTCACTTCTTCCCAATCGATATCGTCAACAGTAATTTTTTCTCTGCCGATTACCCTGCCGGATTCGTCGGCAATATCGACTACGGAAGAAAACTGGTTTTTGAGAAAATCTTTCATCTGGCCGATATAGCCTGACTGGGGACTCCCCGTCGGTATAATAACCCCGTCGGCGCCGAATAAAGCGGCGTTTCTTAATGCGACAATGACAGACGCAATCCCTATATCTTCGGAAATATCTCCGCCCGAAGAATAATAATATTGGTTCACGATATACAGCCTGTGTTTGCCTTCAGATACCGCAACCGGCATAAGAGCCTGATTAACCCTGTCTCTTGTATCGCCTTTGAACTTACCAAGATACAACCCGCCGGAAACCAGCGCCGAAAACATATATCCGGGCAAGTTTTTTGTATATACTGTAACATTTCCCGGAGCAAGGCATGTGCCTCCGCCGGATAAACCGAACCGGAGCCAATCCGGTGTTTCATCGGAAGTCCACGCAACGATAGTTTCATGCCGTTTGAGCGCAGGAAAATTTTTCAGATCGATTCTGTCGGAATAATCGCTTGTCCATGCGTGGATATATGCTAAAGCCAATTCATCTGCTTTTTGGGCGGATTCGGTTTCAGATAACCCATCTTTGATAAATTTCTCTTTCAAAGTTTGCGTAAGAAGCGCCTTTAAAATTTTAATCTGGGTTTGTGTCTGCAAAGTCCCGCCGTATTTTATGGATTTCAAACTGGAACCGTCGCGCAAATACCCTTCAACCGCTTTGCGCATAAGTTCTATTCCCTGCGGGTTTTCTCCTTCCCATTCCACTTTATATTTCCAATAATTTTTAACTTCCTCGATTTTATCGATATGCGCCATCAATTGTTCGTCATCGGCAAATAAATCAGGAAAATCAAGGCGTATAAACATTGCAAACACTTTCATAACTTCCGCGCGAAGTTTCCTGACATTTTCAAACCCCGCAAAACCCGCAAGAATAGCGTCAAACTTTTTTGCCGCATCAGGATCGTCTTTGGCCAATACCTTGTAGTTATCGCTTAAAATAAACATAAAATCAATAACATCGGTTAAAGATTTCTGGTCTTTTTTTGTAAAGCCCTGCCTGCTGTATTTCGCGGACTCAATAGAGATAAGCCGTTTTCTTGAGGCTTTATCAAATCTGTCTGTCAACCCTTTTCTATAATCATGTGGCACTTTAAGCGCATCAAAAATCTCTTGCCGGCGCTCGGGAGTAGTGGATAATTTGATCGATTCAAAAAAGAGGTTCATTTTAGCCGGATCCGGTTTCAGAATTGAATGAATATTGGCATGATTGAGTTCTGAAAACACCCTCAGGAAATTCGATGCCATCCGCATTTTCGCAGAAACAGAATCGCCTATATACGATGACGAAAACAACTGTTTAAACGAATCGAGCGTATCGGTATTTCCTTCGGAAAAAACTACCGCCTGAAGTATACAGTAAACAGGAATTCCTTTTTCAATCACGTTGCCTGACTGATCGGTTTTCTCAACATACTTGCCGAATACATCGGTAAAATTCATCCCCTGAGGCAAAAATTCATGAATAAACGGTATAATGTTAAAGATATGCATTTTTGTCTCAATAGGAAGCGCAAACACCGAGTTTACCGCATGAAATATCCGGTTAAACTCATCTTTATCGCGTAAAAGAGATGAATATATTTCTTTTTTTGAAGCTATATTAGATATGAAATCGGCATACTGCATAAGAATATGTTTGTCAGTCATAATAGCTGAATTAAGAAGTTTTGAGGTTCTGAGTTCATCGACTTCGGGAAAAACAGATACCGCTTTGATCCATTGTTCAACTCTGTCTTTATGTTTAGATATGTTTAACTGAACCCACTGTGCAAAATCACCCTGCTGGCTAAACACATCCAAAATGGCGTAAATATACCTGTGAAGAGCCGGAGGGTCGTTTAGATACATAACCGCATTGCTAACTATAAACCCTTTATGCCATAATGGGGTAACATCGGATTCAAGAAACGGTATAAGTTCCTGAAAATCGGGATATGATTGCGCATACGCATTAATCAGGTTAAGAAGGATTTTTCCGGTTATAGTTTGATTATCTGCATTTTGCGATATTTTTTCTATAAGTTCTCTTCCTTTTTCAATATCCTTGCCGGTGGCAGTTTTAATAAACTGAGCGGCTGATGCAGGGTTTATCGGCCCGAATTTCTCAACGAATTCCTTCATTTTAGGTACATACAAGTTATCCGGCAAAGTATCTGTATCGAATTCAAACCCAAGTTTAGTCGCGTGCGCCATGATATCTGCGAGTTTATCAGTATCCATCTGGCCGATAAGGTTTCCGATTATCTTTGGATTTTCGCGGGATATATAATAAAACAGCATCGCGGAACGCATGTTCTGAACAGATGCGAACACATCTGAAAACTGGTACGGGTAAAATCGTTTGGATATTGCCTCAAGAATAACCTCATCGAGCACTACTGAATTGTTTTTAAGCAAAGCAGTTAGCAGTTCCGGTTTAAAAAACTCATTTTTTATTATTTCGAGTATAACTTTCTTATTAAGGCCGGGCGAAACCGATAACGACGATAAAATATCGGTTTTCCCTTTTGAAGCAAGCATAACAAGTTCTTCTTCAGCCGGTTTGCCGAAATTCACGGTTAATCGGTCGAGGGTAAGATAATCTCTGCCAAAATTCTCAAAATGAGCGGAAGTGTAATCATCAATACCAACAAACCTAACACGCCCGCGATACCCTCTTACCATAACTTCGGATAAATTAAACCAGTACCCGAGAAAATCGAGCTTTTTTTTCCAGTTTAGAGCAAGGTCTTTTTTCCTGTAATCGTACGGTATAACTACGGCGATAATATTCAGGTTCATCTTTGAAAGCCATTGTTTTACTTCGTCGATTTTATCAGGTTCAGCGAATAAAAAAACCGGATTTGAAGCCGACTGAAGAAATTCGCCAAGCATCATACGGTACCTTTCAAGGCTGATTTCAATTCCCACAGGAGTAGTAACGCCATCCATCTTTGAAGGAAATCCGGGATCATACGCCATTATGTTGATATAATCGCCGGAATTTTTAACCTGCCTGAAAAAATTCGCATAAACCGACTCGTCGAAATCAGGCGACAATGAATCCATCCGTGCAAAATCGGTAACAGCTCCCCATGTAACTTCAGATTCAGTCATTAGCATTTCATTTTCGATAGTTTGAGACAAAGCAAGCAGAATTAAATCGAATTTGAGTTTGTCATCGTGGGTTTTTAAATGCCTGTTTTTGATAAAAACCGCTAATCCGCTGAATTGTTTGATTTTTTGATTATCTTTATAGCCCTCTTCGATAAGTGAATCAACAGCGGCTTTAAGAGCCGTAGATTTCGCCAGTGAACCGGAAAAAAGTTTCAGGATAAACGGTTCGCCATACTCAGCACCGTATTTTTGATTAAACCGCGCGAAATTAAAAGGAGTCGGCGACTCGCGCAGAAACTTAAGGCTGTCTGACTTGATCAATTCCAGCAGTTTATCAAAGGGCAAAGGCCTGGATATAAGGACTCTGGTTATTTCCTCGTTAAGCGACATGGAATTAAGTAAAAGGCGGATCACTTGATCTTCCGTGTATATACTTTCCCGCTCAAGAAGATCATGAATCAGCATCCCTTCCTCAAAGGTTGCGCCTTCAAGCAAACCAAAGGCATATCTGAATACAGCTACCACACCGTGAGGCCTTATTCCATCACCTAATTTCAATGAAATAAACACAATTTTTGCGATTCTATCTATCATCATCGTGTCAAAATTAGAAAGCGCAACATCTTTTTTATCGATAATATACCTGTTAAGAAGCTCGTCTAATGCCAGTTGAATATCCTGCAAATCCTTTGCATCGCTGAATATACCGAACCGCTCGGACACAAACCGGGCAAATTCGGATAATGCCGGGCGGGATTCTTTCAGCGACTCGGAAAAAATCATTATCGGAGCAAGTGATCCGTAGTTAATTTTGTCGAGGATTTTAGAATAAGTTAAATTTTGAGCAAGAGTAGATAGGATTTCGTTTGCCTGGCTGTTGGATATGGCGCGGTTAATGACTTCACTTATTTCGCGGGCGGTTTTACTATTAAATTCGCTCAGAGCGCTCGATAGCGCCGGCAAACGGGATTCCATTACGGCTGTGGATATTGAATAAATAAGATTTTTCTCCTCCTCAGTTATATAACCTGAAACATACTGTGGATTTATGAGAATATCGTTTATTTTTTCGCGCAGGTTTTTGATCTGATCTATCGATTCGGCCGATTCCCTAATAGAAGGCGCGCCGGCAACAATAGACGCAAACTTCTCTGGAGTAAGGTAGGAGTTGATTATCGATTCAGCCGATGCATAAAACCTATCAACCAACGGGAATATTATCTCCCTGCCGTCAATTTTTAAATTCAAATACAGGTCGTTTCCCGCGATATTCAATTCGGTTTCTACATGTTCCAGAAAAGGATGCCCCGTTCCGGCAATCTGGCGGTACCGGTCATTCCACAATGCAATAAATTTTTGCCCGTCAACGCCTATTTGCGAAACAAGATTGTTCAGGATAACATCTGTCAGTTCAGAACCCGGCTTTACACCCATTTGTGCCTGAATCTTAATTTTCAGCGCCGCCATTTTCGCCACCAAAGCTGTTATACCCATTTCCATATCGTATACTTTTGATTTCCATTCCTGAACCAGCGGCATACCCTCAACAAGAACATTCGCCACAGCTAAAGATCCCCATTGAGTAATCAAAAAATTCTCAAGAGAATTTCTGGATCCTAAAATCACTGATTCATAATTGTGGGAATTGTTCCGGGAACTGAAAAAAAATTTAGGTTTTACACAGATGTATGTAATCCCTTTCGACTCAAAAATATTTCTTATGCCGTCGGAATGAAACCCGCCGGTAATAAGGACCGCGCAATTTATCTGCGACTTATCCATTTTTGAAATAGTATTTTGGACAATTACACAATCCCTATCTGTAGCATACTTGTAGAAATTGTCGAATCTACTCATTTTATTCAGGATAGACGGACTAAACCCCGACCCTGAATAAAAACCTTCAAGATATCTCGCGCAATTCTGCGAAAAAAATTGTTTTTCGTTTCGATAATATATTAAATCGCCGGTGTTTGCACGCAGACAGGCAATATTTTTCAATGTTTTTGCGAATTTATCGAGACGCGAAATTATCCGTTCATCTTCGGATACAAAAATTTTTTCTTTTATGGATTCCACCACCTGCAAAAGTTCTTTATCGAGCGCCGATGAGGATATTTTATCGGATTCGTCAAGATAGTTTATATAAACATTCAGCGACGGGTACTCATCGAAATTAATTTCCGCAGATTTAGAATACTCAAGAACGAGCTTAAAAAGGCTCGTTGAGGATATTTTCTCAAGAGAATAATTCAGAGTGGCGTCAAGAAGTTTTATTTTATCTTCCGGCGTAAGTTTTTGCTGTAGAACTGAAATAATTTTGTTTTTCTCGATTTCAATAGAACTGTAATCGAGTTTGTTTTCCAAATTGAGCACATTTTTCAGGATTTTGAGGTTAGGGGAATCATTTAAATCTATCTTATTTTCCGTGCAATATCCGATAATAAAAAGCGCGAATGCCCTTAAAGTTATTTGGCCGCTCAAATACTGGCAATAGTTTTTGTCCAGATTGAGCAATTCATGCGAATATATCTTTGATTTGGCGGAATCGATACTTTTCTCAAGCGCCTCGCATTGCGCCGATACTTCTGCGCTGATACCCTGCGATTCCGTAAACGCGGTATAATTTTTCCGGTACAATTCCCTGTCTTCAATTCCTTCGGCATTGTACTGCGTTTTGCCTTCAAGTACCAGATACTCAACGCCCGAAATTTTGCCTTCTTTCAGAAAATAATCAGCTATTATTTTTCTGATTTGTTCATCCGGGCATGATTTCATCCGGTCAGCATTCAGTCTGGAATCAGCCCCCTCCACAAAAATATGGTTGATACCGTATTTGCCCGATAGATGCTCAATAAGTTTAACTATCTGCTGTTGAACCGGATAATAACAATGTGCGTCCTGAATATGAATAATTAGCCGGCCATTGTTTGAAACAGAATAATTCTCCACCGTTCCCAAGTCAGATGGTATCGCTACGGGCACAGATTCTTTGGAAGCTTGCGCAAAAATATTCTGCGCCAGCATAATAAAAACCGTAAAAAAAGTTAAAATATATCTGGCCATAAATTTAATCTTTAATCCATGAGATTTTACAAAAAAGTGTACTCCGCTAAATATAATTATACATTATTAGCGTCGGTTTTTCCACAAATTTGCCGGATTAAAGATGTTTGAAACGATTTAGACAAATAAGCGAATTATAAACTCGATTCCACAATCGCAACGGCTCTGGCGTTTTTTAAATCAGCAAGTGTTTTAGGGCCTGAGATAGGAACGATTTCAACAAAAACCGTATCCTGAGACCATTTTCTTAAAGAATCGTCAAGAAACTCATTGATAGCTTTATTTGCAAACTTCAGCTGGTTTTTCTGTTCGTCATTAAAAGTTGCCAGAGAATCCGGTTCGGTTTCGCTTTTGCGGGCAAGTTCGGCGAATGCGGCAAATTTTTCATTTTTCGGCACGATGGCGGTTCTGAACTGGTATTTTCCAGACATTTCAGGAGTAATCACCGCTGAGTACCTGTATATTTTACCCACAAAATCCACAGTTTTATCCAGTTTCATTATTACGGAACTGCGCAGATCCCCGGGTTGCCCGTAGTACAGAACCACATCAAAATCTTCCGGCTGGACAACCCATCCGCATTTCAAATCAATATTTATTTCAAGCGGTTCGCCTGCGGGATGCAGTCCTTCAAGAGGCGCAGCAGATGTATTTAAACTTTTAAGAGATGTGCCGACATTGTTATTTTCCATATATCCCCACATCATGCGCAACCCGATACCAAAATCGAACTCCTGTTTTTTATATTTAAGCAATTCTTCTCTTCTCTGCCTGACTTTTTCCTGCAAGTCTTTTTCAGGAAGCAGTGATTCCAGTAAAGACAAATGATTTTCACTTCGTGTTCCGTTTGCCTGAACTATCTGCGAATACATCAGTTGAATATATTCCAACGCCATTCTTCTGATATCAACTTCATAACTTCGTTTTATGGAATTTCTTAATAAATTTACATATTGGGATTTCATTTCCTGATTGCCGGTTTGAGCGCCGTAATACACTCTGGCTATGGAATTTATTTTTTTGTAAAGCATGCTGTACCATGGTTTGCGGTTATTAAGATATAATTTCATCAGTTCATGAGTTGTAAATGGGTCAAGCCCCTGATATATAAGCGAAGTCAATCCTTCGCGCGAAATTTTTCCATCCTGTGCCAGCGATTTTCCAATATCGAAATTGGATTCTTTAAGGTGAATCGGCTGATTATCTTTGAGTCTCTGCAAGTTCTGCGCAGATAAATCGGATATGATTTCATCCACGATAATAAATTTGTCGCCGCGCTCGATTACCGCTACAGGTACAAATTCTTCCCCGCCATTAATTTTTATTACAGGCCGGCTGTAAAAACCGCCGTCACCGTTGCCTTCTTCGGTATCTTTATTTACAAACCTGAGTTGCGATTTATTCACTTCGCGGTTTAAAATCAGGGGCGTAATAAACGCGCCATTGGATTTCGACGGGTCGATGTCAATATCTATAACCTCTTCGATCATTGCGCCGTCGAAAGTCGATACTATCATTGTACCGCTACCGAGCGCTTTCTGATGGCTTGTGGACGATGCTTCCATCTTCTCCACAGGCATCATCAGCCATATATCCGACCCACGAACACCATGTTTTGCCACAGATATATCGTATTGTTCCACAAAAGCAACATGAATAGTTGGATGTTTTCGTTTTACCGCTTCCTGAATGGATTTAAACATGGCTTTGCCCGGTTCGTCTTTAGGATGAGATATTCCTGAGAAAACCACATTTATGGGCATATCTCCGAATTCGGATTTGAGAGATTCAGCAAGCGAATCGATATCCTGCAGAATCAGGTCTGTTCGTTTATAGGTATTGGTTCTTCTCATTACGGATATGGTAAGGTGGTCTGCGGATAACGTTGAACCGGATTTTTTATTGACCATATTGATAAATTCCTGTTTCTCGCGTTTCTTTACGCCGATCAGGGTATCATCGGGAATATAGTCCGGATCGATCATCTGATATTCAGGCGGTTGCCAATCGTGCAGGTTAACGCCGTTGGTGATGCCTATCGAAGGAACCTTTACACCCCTATCATGGCGCGACGGCGATTTCTTTACATTGATTATTTCCGTATTGGTTACCAGTTCATGACGCAAACTCACCGATGAGGTAATATCCGCCAGATTTGCCGCCGCTTCGGTTAAATTGAGAATAATATTTGAACCTCCTGCAAACCCTTTGAACTCGTTGATAAGAGTATCTACGTCTTTGCGCATCATCTCAAGGAGTTGGTTGCGCTGTCCGTCTGTCAGGTTTGCCCATGTTGAGCCGTAAGCGTATTGCGCGTAAATTTTAATCAGGGTAATATGATCTATTCCGAGAAGCCAGCCCAGATGCATAATGTTATCGGTAGAAAAGTTCTGGCTTACTACTTTAGGCAGTCCGGCGGGAACAGGAGTATGTGTCGTGAACGCCAATCCGACATCTTTCCAGTATGAGTTCGGATCAAGTTCGCCGGCAAACATTTGCCTCTGCATCAGTTCATCGGCAACGAAAATGCAGTTCGCTTCGTTCATGTGCAGAATTGCCGGAACATGGTCGATTATACCTTTATCCAGAAGTTTCTGAAGCGCCTCGATACCTCCTCTTCCAAGAAGCTGGTCCTGTTCTGCCCTAAGTTGCGGGGTTTCGCTTGCTCCGCCGTATAACATTCTTGTAATGGACGATGTCAAATCCTCAAGCGCAAATACCCGCGCGTCTCCGGCAGGTATTTCCCAGACTCTTGCTCTGACCGGTGTGCCGATAACATTCTGCTCAATAATAACTCCAGTATCAAAAACAGGCAGTTTTGTGTAATCTACAGGAAGTTCTTCGGTTATTTGGATTCCGTTCTCGTTAAGCCTTTGCTTGACAACCGATTTATAAAGAAGCGTTACTCCGTAAGTTGTAGCTCCGGTATCCGCAAGCCCTTCGACATATTCTCCGGCTAAAACTCCAAGCCCTCCCCAGAAAAGCGACCGGATACCTCCAATCAGTTTCATTTCCGGGGAAAAATAGACTATGCTTCTTCCATTGAGGTTTTTAAGAGTGGATTCCACTTTATTATAAGTTCGTTGCGTTGGGCGGGGTTCTTCTGTGGATAAGCCTTCCATCTTTATTTTTATATTCTCAATATATTGTTTGCGGTTATTGCGGTCGATTTTGTTTATCGCAGTTCTTACCACAGCGAATTCATCTATCTGGGCATCGGTAAACTGAACGTAACCGTTATCCCTAAGCTTTTTTAAGTATCTCGGATCAAGATACGGCGACGGCGCCGACATAAGAACCATTTCAAGAACTTTTGCCCTGTCGTTTATGTTCAGTTTGCCGGAAATAAATTTGTCTATCAGTTCAGAAGAAAGCGGTGTCGAGCTCTTGAACAAATCGAGAATAGTTCCTCCGGCTTCAAAGTCAAGTTTTCCGAGCGCGCTTAGCAGATTGAAATATGATTTTGAGAACGACTCCGATACTTTTACACCTTCAAGATGGGTGAGCGCATCGAGAATCAGCTTTGAACCTATCAGTTCCGGCGCAAGGTTGGATACCTGAAAGTTCCTTATTCCGAGAATCCGTTCCAGATATTCCTGATAACCTGTCATAACACCCGGATACATCGCCGCCTCAAGCTGAGAATTTGTAGCAGGGGTTACGGCTATATACGATACGTTTCTATCTTTTAATTCCTTAAGGATTTCTTCTGTATGGAACCCGCCGGTTACGATTATTGCGGCACGAACTTTGTTTTTATCCATATTGTCCAATGTATTATCACATAAAATACCGTCTCTCTTGCGCGATAACCCATAAAAAGCTGACGCCTGCTCAATGCAAGCGCGTACTTTATCAGGCGCAACATCAACACCGTGCTTGGAGTGCATAAAAGAAACAAGGTTATCCCACATACCTTTTTGTGAGTAAACCGAATACCAGTCCCATTCGTTATGTGTCAGGTTAAGGTTTACCAGCCTCGACAAAAGGGTTGCGTAATCGATATAGTTGCATAGTTCAATTTCATAATCCGATCCGGCAAGGTTTTCCATTATCTTATAAGATACTTCCCGAAGTTCGTTGAAAAGTTCGGTGGAGTTTATCGTTCTCTTTAAGCCGGCAATCTCAATTTTTGTTTTTATTTGCGCAAATTTATCCATATTAACTTTGTTTTTGCCGGCAAATTCATCGCAATAAACGAAAAACTCGTCTCCGTTCAATTTGCCTACAAGATAACGAAAATATTTTTCCGTCAACAGTTTTAGTTCATGGTGCGGGGCATTACCGTTACAATAAGCAAGAAATTCCTTGATTTCTTTTTCAAGAAGATCAGGTTTGATTTTATTTTCAAGCTCGACAATTTTTAAAAAGTTTAGAGTTAATTTGTATTTGTCTTCGGTTATTTGAACCGATTTTACGTATCCGGCAAGAGTTTTCGCAAATGAATTGAAATCCGTGTTTTTATGCCATATAAACGATTCGTACTCTTCAAAGAAACCGTACAAAGTGCTGTTTAAATCGGTTTTAGTTGTGGAATCGAGTTTATTTTTGACATTAAACAGGTAATTCATCGCCGATTTGTTATCGGAAAGTACATTTTGCAGGCAGGTTTTATTATCCTCATAAATTTTTTTGTCTTCCACACCAAAAACCGAAGCAGGATAGTTTTCTTTGAACGCAAAATATTCCGTGCCGGAAATTTTTCCTTTTTCAGTAAAATACTCAAGAACCGCATCTTTTAATGACGGGTCTGCAGGATGGTTTCTTACGCTGTCTATATCGTAATTGCCCCAGTACCCTTCGACATAGATATTGTTTATCTGGAGTTCTTTTGTTATAAACCCGATTATCCGTGCGATGTTCCTTTGAACGTCAGGGTTTGAGTGGAGGTCTTTAATTTGTATAAGCAATTTATCGCCTTGCGCATTGTGTTTATCTATCACATTGCCAAGCGTAGCGGGAAGGCTGAAAGTATCAGGATTAACTTTATTTTTTTCTCCGGCAACGCTATAATGCGAATAAGACGATATGAAAAGATAAACTGCGCAAAGAACAGGTAATTTTTGGGAAAGAACTTTCTTTTTAAATCTTTTCATGAGGTTCTCCGAATTTTTTAAAGTTTAAGTTATATATTGATATTCAAATTATATCTCAAACAGGATAAAATGTCCAGAACGCAATACAAATCATGGTATTATAAAAGATGTCAAAAAACGGTGTCAGTGTAATTATACCTGTTTACAACAGGCGTGATCAGCTTAAGAAAGCGGTAATTTCCGTTTTAAACCAGACTTACGGCGATTTCGAGCTGATTATTGTTGACGACGGTTCCAGCGATAATCCTGAAGACATACTACGGATATGCCCCGATTCGCGAATCCGGCTGATAAACCAGCGCAACCGCGGAGTAAGTTCAGCAAGAAACAATGGGGTTTTGAATTCAAAATACGAACTGATAGCGTTTCTCGATTCCGATGATGAATGGAAACCGGATAAACTTGAAAAACAAATACGGTTTTTAAACGAAAACCCGCTATGCGGTATATGTTATACCGGAGAACAATGGATACGCGACGGTGATATATTTTCTCATCCTAAATCAAAACGAAAATACGAAGGATACGTTTTTAAATATTGCCTTGAGGATTGTTTTATCGGCTGTTCTACCGTTATTATGCGCCGGCATCTGTTTTTTGATGCGGGCATGTTTGACGAATCGCTTCCTGTATGCGAAGACTATGATTTATGGTTGAAAATATCCGCGAAATACCCCATTTTTATTATTAGAGAACCGCTAATTTATAAACATGGAGGGCATAAAGACCAGTTATCACGGATTCACTGGGGATTGGATAGATTCAGGGTAAAATCTATATTGGGCATAATACATAGCGGTAAACTTAATCCGGCGCAAATGGAGATTGCGGAAACAGTACTTCAAAAAAAATGCGCTATTTTGTCAGGAGGAAGCCTGAAACGGAAAAACTACTGTGATTTTTCGCATTATTTGAGTTTAATATTAACAAAACCCCTTTTGGAGGCAAAATCTTGAATTGCAGTATAGCTGAAATATTACTTAAAAACATAGACTTTTCAGACAGGACTTTTCAAATTTCTTATCCGCATGATGATATGAGAATCCAAAATTCCATATTTGAATTCGGTTTTTTAAGCGTTCCGGTTGTAAAGCAAAAAAACGGTAAATTTATCGTAATCAGCGGTTTCAGAAGATTAATCTCCGCTCAAAAAACCAATCTGAAATCAGCACCTTGCATTATAACAGGCATGGACGATTACAGCGCATTCCGGTTTGCCGTAATTGACAACGCTTCGCAACGGGCATTGAACATATTTGAAGTAGCTGATATTATCGAAAAATTATCTTCTGTTTTTAATATAGCCGATACTATAATCGCGTCCGAATTTCTGCCTGTTCTTGGATACCCACCTGCCGTCAAGCTGATTGACCGGCTTAGGTTCGCCGGCAAATTTTCACCTCAGCAGAAAAGCATATTGTATCAATCCGGTGTAGAATTCGAAAAGATTATCGCGCTACGCGATATCGACAGTTCAATCTGGGACAGCGCCATTGCGATCATTACCCAATTAAAACCGGGCGTAAACAAATTCAATCAAATAATCGAACTGATAAATGAGATATCACAGCGAGAGAATATTTCACAAAAAGAGGTTTTGGAAAAAAATGAAATCAAATCAGTTATGGATAATATGATTCTGACCGCCCCTCAGAAAACAGATCGGTTAAGAAATGCGCTTTTGGTTATGCGAAATCCTCGTTTTGCCGAATTTGAGGATCAATACCTAAAGAAACTGAAGAAACTCAATCTGGACAGACGACTTAAACTGGTTGCTCCGCAATCCTTTGAAGGAGAAACTTTTAAGATGGAGATTGCTTTCACAAACGCCCAGGAACTGAAAAGAAGCATTGGTGAACTAAATAACCTGAGCGAAAAAAAAGAGTTTGGCGAACTGCTTGATTTTGTAAACGATATAGGTTGAAAATGTTTTATCCCGAACAAATAATAATTGAAGAACCGGCTTTGCAATTGCCTTACACTAAAAAACTTGTGAACAAATTTAAAGATGTACCGACAAAGGTTATCTGTGAAATAAAAGATACGAAAAAAATTCTATTCGAGAATTTTACCGGCAAAAAAATATTTCTCATAACCGATTACAAAGGAAATCTCATAAAAAAATGTCCCGGTTCAAGAGGAGTAATCTGCTGTAATTATTATGTTGCAAATATCATAAACGGTTGCCCGTTTGCCTGCACATACTGTATTCTGCAGGATTACATCAACTGCGGGTCGGTTATGATCTGCGCGAATATTGACCGGTTTTTCGATGAGCTCAAAAAATTGCAGAGAGATAATTTTACGCTTCGAGTCGGTACCGGAGAACTTGCAGACAGCCTCGCATTCGATACGTATCTGGATTTATCATCAGAACTTATTCCACGCCTTAAAGATTATCCGAATGTGGTTTTGGAATTAAAGACAAAATCCGCATGTATAGAAAATGTTTTAAAATATGACGCAAAAGAACAGGTGGTTCTGGGATGGTCGCTTAATCCGCAGGAACTGATTGATTCCGATGAAAAGTATTCCGCTTCGCTTGAGGAAAGGCTTAAATCGGCAAAAAAAGCTGTTGATGCCGGATTTAAAACATCGTTTCATTTCGATCCGGTTATACTTATTCACTGCTGGGAACAAAAATATAAGGATGTGGTAGATAAAATCTTCGATTTTGTCCCGGCAGATATGATAGCATGGATAAGTATTGGCGGACTGCGGTTTACTCCCGCTTTGAAAAAAATATACCGCCGGGATTTTCCGGAAAGCAGAATATTATCCTACGGTGAATTTACAATGTCTGAAGACGGCAAATACAGGTATTTCAGGCCTATCAGGTTTGATATGTATAAGAAAATGGTTGGATTTATTAAAAATCACGGCACAGACATACCCGTATATTTCTGTATGGAATCTTCCCGCATGTGGAAAGATGTAATGGGTTCGCTTCCTTCGGGGAAAAAAGAACTCGGATTAACGTTTAATCCATATCCGGCTTTTAAACTGGAGATTGAAAACGATGCTTAAAATCGGCAGATTATTAATTTTAAATTTTTTTATCATTCTCATCAATTTTAGCGTCGAAGCACAGGAAAACGAAGGTTTTATCGCGGTTCAACCGCCTGACTTGAAACTTGACTACAAAGACGAAGAACTGGCCGACAATCTTCTGGGTATTGAGTCTATAAAAAACTATGATGACCAGACTAAAAAATCCACCTTCGGCGAATTTCAGCAGATTATCGGTAAACTCATTGCAAAAACCGACAAAGAAAACCAGCTTCTTGCAGCTTTATGCGAAAAACAAATCGGCTTATTCTCTGATGAGAAAAAACCGTATATCGATTTTGCCACGTACTACTATAAATTCAAAGATTATAAAAAAGCTTCCTTTTACGCTTCAAAATCCGTTGATAAAAAGAACCAGTTTTTCGCAAATAAAGACAACATAAACGAAATTTGGGCATATACCATAATCGGGCAGAATTATCTTGAGGAAGAAAAATTCGAGGATGCTTACGCGAATTTAAGCAAAGCTATAATCGCAGGAAAAAAAGTCGCACTGCCGTTTTATCTGATGGGCAATACTTGTTTCAGGCTGAAAAAGTATACCGAATCCGCAAACTTTTATACTATGGGGTTTACTACCGATCCTAATCAGGCATACCCGCTGGACTTTTTTTTCTTTGCCGTATCGTTGCATAAGAACGGTTTAACCGAAAAAGCCGAAGAAATCCTTAAAGCAGGCTGTTTCCGATACCCCAACAGCGAAGGAATGCATCTTAATCTCGGATATGTTTATCGCGAACAGGATAAACTTATAGAATCGTATCTTGAGTTTCAAACGGAAAAACTGCTGTTCGGTTCAGGCAACACTTTTTATAAAGCCGCGGATTATAATATCGGTATGACCGCAGACCTGATCACCAAACGAAACGATCCGCGCGAAATAAAGGTATTCAACAGTATAATAAACTGGGATAAACTCTGCGGCGAGCAAAAATATGATCAGGCTTTAGCAGAAATTATTTCGGCAAAAAAAGAGTTTGGAGAAAACAGTTGGATTATCAATTTGTTTCTGGAACAAACCTATGTAAACCTTAAACAATACGATCAGGCAATCAAGCTTCTTGAGGAAATGGAACGGATGAATCCGGGCGTATCGCATACTCATCTTGAGCTCGGTTTAATATATTCTATCACAAATAATAAAGAAAAATCCGACGATCATTATAAAAAAGCATATCGATTGGCTCCTGACAACTGGAAGGTAAAAGAAATACTGCTTAAAAAGAACAATTCATAAATGTTGAGGTATTTATGCGTATTCACTACATACAGCACGTTGAATTTGAGGATCCCGCAAACATACTTCTATGGGCGGATGAGAACCGGCACCATGTTTCAAAAACTGCGCTTTATAACAGCGATCCGCTTCCTTACATAGATAATTTCGACTGGCTTGTAATTATGGGCGGGCCCATGAGTGTTGGAGACGATAGCAAATATAACTGGCTCAGAGAAGAAAAGAAATTCATTGAGCGGGCAATTATTTGCAATAAAACTGTAATCGGTATATGTCTTGGCGCTCAGCTTATCGCCAGTGTTCTCGGCGCAAAAGTATATAAAAATAAAATGAAAGAAATCGGATGGTTTCCGGTAAAGATTACCAGTTCAGCCGGGAAAAATAGGCTTTTTGAAGGAATCGATAACGAGTTTGTCGCGTTTCACTGGCATGGAGATACGTTTGATATTCCTGAAGGAGCCATGCGGATTGCCTCGAGCGAAGCTACACTAAATCAAGGGTTTTTATACAAAAATAATGTTGTCGCACTTCAGTTTCATCTTGAATCCACACCCGAAAGTGTCGCAAAACTGATAAAATATTGTTCCGGCGAACTTATTGAGGATAAATATATTCAGAATCGTGATTATATTATGTCCCAAAATGAAAATTTTCAAATAATAGACAAAAATTTAAGGATTATACTCGATCAACTGGACAATAAAAAATGAATCCGAAAACCCGAAAACCCCCGTGGCTTATCACAAAAGGCCTGCTGGATAGTTCTACTATAGAAACCCAAAAAATGCTACGCAGAACCGGAATAAAAACGGTTTGCAGGGAAGCCGCCTGCCCCAACCGGACGGAATGCTGGAAACACAAATCGTTTACTTTTATTCTGCTGGGAAACGACTGTACGCGCAACTGCCCTTTCTGCAACATAGATTTCATAAAACCGCTTCCGGCAGATGAAACGGAACCGGAAAAAATAGCCTTGTTTGTCAGCGAAATGAACATCAGTCATGTTGTTTTAACTTCGGTTACCCGCGATGACCTTCACGATGGAGGAGCGAATCAGTTTATCCGCACGATCCGCGAAATTAGAAATGTCAAACCCGATATCCCGATAGAACTTCTGATACCCGATTTCGGCGACTGGGAAAATTTTCTGAAAATAATCGAAGAAAAACCCGCCGTTATCGGACATAACATAGAAACAGTTGAAAGGTTATACCCGCTTGTACGGCCTAAATTCAAATATAAAAGGTGTCTTGATATAATATCGTTCCTAAAGAACAATTCTTCATCAATATTTGTAAAATCAGCTATTCTTGCCGGATTAGGTGAGACGATAGATGAACTAAAATCGGCAATGTCCGGCCTTGCTATGCATGGATGCGATATAATTTACGCAGGCCAGTATCTCGCACCGTCTTTAAAGCATTATCCGGTTCGCAAATACTATACGCCCGAAGAATTCGGCGATCTGCAGGAATTCGGGGAAAAACTTGGGTTGAAATCCGTTGTCTGCGGGCCACTTGTGAGAAGTTCGTACAGGTCGTGGGAAAAATTATAATTTTCAGGAGGTAATAATGCGAAAAATATTTATTGCGGTCATTATTGCGATTCTTTTTTTATCGTCGCGATATGTGTTTTCGGAAAACGAATCTGATACCGGCGCACTGCTTACAGTTATCTTAAAACACAACCAGTCCAGAAACCTGGATCAAATAAACGCCTATCTGGAACAGACAGGGTTCTGGAAAGAGTTCCCGCCGGCAGGTACGGAAGTCATATCGTGGTACGTTGTTATGGGTATCGGGCATGTGATAATTCTAAAGGTGCCTCCCGATAAACTCAGGGATGTAAACATAGTTCTTGAAAAAAGGGCGTGGGGAGTATTTAAAACCGAATTTTATCCGTCTTACGATTTCAAACCCGTATGGCGCAAAAATCTAGAAGCTTTAAATGGAAAAAAATAATCTCTGCATGAATTTTCTATTTTTTAAACAAAACCCCGCATACTGATAATGCGGGGTTTTGTTTTTTCATTCAATACAAACATCGCAAAAAAGTAAAACTTGAGAGCGCTGAAAAAGTGCTTTGTTTGTCATTGCGAAGCTCCGCAGGAGCTGTGGCAATCTTACGCTAGGATCGCTGAAAAAGTCTTTTTTATTGTCATTGCGAAGCTCCGCAGGAGCTGTGTCAATCTCAGCTTTTATGATTTTGAGATCACCACGTCGTTTTGTTTTCGCAAAACTCCTCGTGATGACATTCTAATTTAAGTCTTTTTCAGCAATCCCAACTTTTATTCTTTTGAAAAAAGAATAAAAAACTTTTTCGGAATGCCATATTCCGGCACAAATAATAATAACATTTATAAAATGCAAACCAAGATTAGTTTAGTTTCCGGCCATCATAGCCGCGATATCCTGATCTACGTCCGACGCAAGTTTCAGATCGAATTTATCCACAAGCACTTTGGTTACATTCGGCGATAAAAAAGCCGGCAATGTCGGCGTCAATCTTATTTTCTTTATACCCAAATACAGCAATGCCAGAAGAACACATACGGCTTTCTGCTCGTACCATGCCACATTAAAAGATACAGGCAAATCGTTGATATGTTTCGCTCCAAAAACTTCTGCCAGTTTCATAGCCACAACCGCCCATGAATACGAATCGTTGCATTGCCCTGCATCAAGCACACGCGGAATTCCGTCGATATCGCCTAAATTCAGCATATTGTATCTGTATTTCGCACAACCGGAAGTAAGGATCACAGTCCCTGCCGGAAGTTTTTCCGCAAGCCGTGTATGGTATTCCCGCGCTGGCAACCTGCCGTCACATCCGGACATACAGACGAATCTTTTTATTTTGCCGTCTTTTATTGCCCCTACGACTTTATCCGCCAACCCCAACACGGCATCATGCGCAAACCCGATTACAAGTTTTTTGCCAGGCTTTTCTTCCACAGGACCTAACGATATGGCTTTTTCAATCACCATAGAAAAATCTTTCGGATTACCGCCGACTCTGTCCGCAATATGTTTTACACCAGGCCATCCGACTCTGCCGGAAGTGAAAAGCCGGTCTTTATAACTATCTGCAGGTTTTTGCAGGCAATTGGTAGTCATTATGATAGCGCCTTTGAATTCGTCGAATTCCCTGTGCTGATGCCACCATGAAGTACCGTAATTTCCTGTTAAATGTTTGTATTTTTTAAGGCCGGGATACGCGTTTGCCGGCAACATTTCGTCGTGGGTATAAACATTGATTCCTTTGCCTTCGGTTTGTTTGAGGATTTCTTCCAGATCCCTAAGGTCATGCCCGCCAACCATTATGGCAGGGCCGCGTTTGAGTCCGGTAAACACTTCGGTTATTTCCGGTTTACCGTAAGTGGATGTGTTTGCCTCGTCAAGCAGTTTCATAGCTTTTACCGCATGTTCACCGGTTTGCATTACAAGAGCTATCAGATCGTCTATCGTGAGGGTATCGTCTGAACACGCCGAAAGAGCCTGCTGAATAAACGCAAGGATTTCAGTATCTTTATGGTTGAGTACATAAGCATGATCGGTATACGCCGCTATCCCTTTTATTCCGTAAACTATCAGTTCGCGAAGCGACCGGATATCCTCGTTTTTCTGCGATAAAACGCCGACCTCTTCGGCTTTTTTCACAAGAGCGTCTATACCTCCTTCGGTGTGCCATGTACAGCATTCGGGCAGTTTATCCGTAAAATCCCTGCCGTTTTTCTTTTTATATGCTTCAAGGAAAATGTTTTTTATTTTTTCTCTCATAAAAAACGCTTTTTTGATCACTTCATAAATCGCCTCAGGATCAAAATTAACGTTTGTGATTGTGGTAAACAATGCTTCGTCAACAAAAATATCTACCTGCTCGTCGTTCACGCCTAATTCTCTCGCTTTAACTCCATATACAGAAACACCTTTCAAAACAAAAATCAGCGTATCAAACAATTTAGCCACAGTTTCATCTTTTCCGCAAATTCCTCTTACCGTACATCCTTTATTGTTTAAAGCTTCCTGGCATTGATAACAAAACATGCTCATTTACAGATCCTCCTTTGTTGTTTTACTATTTTTTAAACAATATCACCTTTTAAAGATATTGTATAGTCTTTTATAGTTATGTTTTTTCCAGCCAGTTCCATAGCTTTTCTGATAACCGTTTCCACTCCCGAACAGCATGGAACTTCCATATGAACAATCGTGATTGAGTTTATCGCGTGAGCAGAGAAAACCTGAGCCATCTTTTCAACATATTCATTAAGGTCATGATCAAGTTTAGGACAGAAAACAATCAAGGTTTTCCCTTTTAAAAACCGATGGTGAAAGTTGGCATAGGTAAACGGCACACAGTCGGCGGCTATAAGCAAATCGGCGTTATCGAAATACGGCGCGTTCGAATTCAGAAGCCTTAATTGTACCGGCCACTGGCGCAATTGTGATTTAATATTCGTGTTTTCCGACTGATTATTCTTATTTTCATCGTCATCCCTTAAAAACATCATCCTTGATCCCGGACAACCGCCGGGATGCATATGATTATGCGCCGGCTGGGCATTTGTTTTCTCTTCTATCAAAGGGTTTGCAATTTCATTTTCCTTCAGGTAACTCACCGCCTGATTAAACAGTTCGTTTTCATTATGGTCAATCAGATGTTTAAGATGCGCTTTTATAACATTTTTACCTCCTTTTACAATGTTTTCCATTACCTTATATTCATTATACGGTTCGGCTTCCCTCTCTTGGACGCTGATTGCTCCCAGAGGGCATGTGCCCAAGCACGCACCAAGCCCGTCGCAGAACAAATCGCTTACAAGCCTTGCTTTTTTATCAATTATCTGGATCGCTCCTTCAGGGCAGTTCGGTATACATTTTGCGCATCCGTTACAGATACGTTCATCAATTTTTATTATTTTGCGTTTCATTCAGAAAATCCCTCCGGTCATTGTTTTTTTATCAGTTTTTCTATTACTTCCCAGTTCTTGTCCGCTTCTTTAGCTAAATCAAACGAAAATTCCGAATACCGCCATCGCGTTACCATAAGCCTGAGAACACCCATCACCACAAGGCATAGCTGATCAGCGCCTATATCCGATCTGATCAAATTGTTCGCCTGCCCTTCCATAACTAATGCGCTAAATACTTTCGCATGATATTTCATAATCGAAAAAACTTTTCCCGAAAGCTGTGAATCGCTCCGAAACGAATCTTCGGAGAATATCACCACTGCAAGATGCGGATTATCCGCAAATACCCTGCATCTGGATATAAATATGGTTTTTATTTTGCCAAGCGCGGAATCATTTTCATCTATAGAAGAAACCAATTTTCTGGCTTCATGCTCAAAATAATCCAAAATCGCAAACAAAATATCAATTTTGCTGTTAAAATGCCGGTAAATCGCAGGTTCAGATACTCCGATCCGTCCGGAAATATTCTTTATTGTAAGTTCCTGAATCCCCCTTTCGGCTATCAGTTTTATGGATTCATCAACTATTTCTTTCTGTCTGACTGTTAACGTATTCATTTTTCCTCTTTGTTTAGGTTAGTTAATATTAACTAACTAATAAGATATTATAAGTAACGGGATAGTTCAAGAAAAAAATTATCTTTTTTTATAAAAATTCTTTTGAGCTTCTTTTTGTATTTGATAATGCACCATGTCCTATTTTGATGAGCAGATAAGCCGGACGGGAAGTTTGCGGATGATCCGTATTTCCTGCGGGGTAACTTTTGCCTGATACGCATAAACTTCGACACCTTCATCTACTGCGTAAGAGAGGAGTTTTGAGTATTGCGCATCAATATCGGCCGCAGGGCTGAAGGAAGCGCAGTCTTCCCTCTGTATAATAAAAAGGGTTACTGCGCGGTACCCGTATTTCTTCATTTTCATAAGTTCAACAATATGTTTTTGCCCTCTTTGAGTTACGGAATCGGGAAATTTAGCGGTATTATTCTCAACTAACGATACATTTTTAACTTCCACATAGCATATATTGCCGGTTTGTTGCACAACAAAGTCAATTCTTGAGTTCTGCCCATAATTTACTTCGCTTTTTATATTTGTAAACGGATATAATTCGCCGATAAACCCTAATTCAATTCCTTCCCGGGCAATTTTATTTGTCCTTAAGGTATTTGCGCCTATCCAAACAGAACCGTTGAAAACCATCTCCAGAGTATATTTGAGTTTTCTGTTTGAAGAATCGCAGGAAGATAACATTACCGGCGCATTGTTAAGCGGGATTCCTTTCATGCTCCCTGAATTCGGACAATGGGCAGTTACCTTTTCACCATTGTCATTTAGGATAACATCGCATAAAAACCTGTTGTATCTTTTTAAAATAGTTGCGCAAACAAGCGGGTTATCGAATTTCATATTGTAAACCGATCAATTTCCGGTGTTAGAATTAATCTCGCAATCCGAGTTATAGTTTATTTATGCGAAAAGATTATTTTTTTATAAACATCATTTTATAAACAGGCAGATTTTTCGATTCAAACCTGTCCTGAAAGGTAGTAGTTACTTTTTCTATTTCCGGTATAAAACGTGATATTCGCTCAAAACAGCCGGAACCGGTCATAGATTCGGATATTTGTTTGCTGTATGTCCTTACATCGGTGAGAACTCTCACTAATGCGTCAGGTTTAAGCAACCGGCTTAAATCAACGGCGAACTCCGGCGCAAGAAGCCGGTTTTTTTCATGGCGCGATTTCGGCCATGGGTCGGGGAAATTTATGAATACAAACTCAAACGTATTCTCATGAAACAGATATTTTACTCCCACAGAAGCATCGACATTCATTATTCTTATATTCTTAAGGTCTTTTTCGACTATCTTTTTTTTCATTTTGAAGTACCTGAATTTACTGTATTCGATGCCTATAAAATTCACATCAGGGTATTTTACAGCCAGAGTAAGAAAAAATTTCCCAACGCCGAACCCGATCTCAAGCCAACACGGATTATCGTTGGAAAAAATTTTGTTCAGCGCAAGTTTTGCGGTAAAAGTCTTTACGATAATTTCATGAGGGTTTATTATATTATCCATTGATATTCCGGAATAATTTTTATAAATATAATCCTGTTTAGGATATCATAAAAACTGCGGTAATAATCAAGATTTTTTATATATTTTGCATATCAACTTTGAGATGAGAGGGAATTATGAGTACCGTTACATTTTTTATTTTAATTACAAGCGGTTCTTTAGCCGGTTTTTTAGGAGGACTGCTCGGAATCGGAGGAGGTATTATTTATATACCGACACTTATCATGCTTTTGGGTTTTGAACCGAAAACCGCGGTAGGAACATCGCTTTTTGTTATTTTTCCAACCGCTCTTGTGGGAAGTTTAGTTCATTTTAAATACGGTAACGTAAAATTCTTATATGGATTTGTACTGCTTGCCGTATCGCTGATATTTACAATGCTTGGCGCAAAAACAGCGAACGCCATTCATGGAGACGTTCTGAAAAAAATTTTCGCCGTTGTGTTTATGATAATTGCAGTTAAAATGTTTTTTTCAAAATAAACCGGATACGTATGCGCAGAAAACAAGTAGTAGTTATCGGAAATTATGATCCTGACTCCCCTTTTCAGGATATCGCGTATTTAATCGGCAAAGAAATAGCAGTTCGCGGTTTTGTTCTTGTTACCGGCGGCAGAACCGGCATTATGGAATCTGCGGCAAAAGGAGCTTTTGAAGCCGGAGGGATTGCCGTTGCCATATTGCCCGGCAACTCGTTTGACGATGCCAACCCGTACTGTGATATTGTTATTCCCACAGGAATCGGTTACGCGAGAAACTCTGCAAATGTCCTTGCGGGTGATTTGATTATCAGCATATCCGGCGGATCCGGCACGCTTTCTGAACTCGCATACGCATGGCAGTATAAAAAACGGATTGTCGCGTGCAGTTTTACCGGCGGATGGAGCGAATCGCTTGCGGGAACCTCTATCGACAACCGCCGGCACGATTTTATTATCGACGCCAGGAATATGGATGATGTAATTAAAGAGCTCGACCGGCTAAAGAAAGCATAACCTAAAATTTCATTGTAGGTATCTTTATTCTGCATTCGGCTCCGAAGCCTAAATTGTTTTTAAACTCGATTTCCCCGCCAATTTGATCAATAAGGATATACGATATATATATCCCTAACCCAAGATGTCCATCTGAAGAAGGTAGTTTTAAGTAATCCTTATTTTTAATCGCCATAAAAACAGCGGGGCCGAATCCGCCGCCCGTATCGCTTATAACAACCTCAACTGTGTCCGAACCGATATTTAATGTGGATATACCCAGTTCTCCGCATGATAGTTTATCAATAGACTCGATTGAGTTTAAAATCAAATTCAGGATAATACCTTCAATATTATCTCGATTTGATAATATCTTATTTATATTTTCCTCGAAATTTCTTGTAACTTTAACTTTATATTTATGTTTACAGCTCAGTAGCGAAATACATTTATCGGCAACATCATTTATATTTATTTCCTCATAAGCGCAATTTGTCTCTTTAATTGCCGTTGCCCGCAAATCAGTAACGATTTTCTTGATTTTTCCAATACTTTCTCCCATATCATTCAGAATTGATCTGTTTTCTTCCTCGCAAAAAAACCCTGTGGATTGGAGCAACCTCTGCAAAATAACGCTTAAAGTTTTCAGATTTATATCCAAGGCAGTTAGAGGCGAATTTATCTCATGTATAATATTAGGCAAAATACTCCCCAAAACATATTTTCTATAATTTGTAGCAATATTTTTTATCAATTTATCCGGTTGCATTTTCATATTTATTCATCTCTCTTTTGATTTTGTTTTAGTAATATATCGCAATATTTATATTATAAATAATTTTTTAATAGATATTTAAAAAATCAATACAATCTAAGTTATCTAAATAAATTTTCTTTATTTTTAATTAATTATTAATAGTTAATGCCGACATTAATTACTGATATATAAATGCAGAATATTGACTAACATGTAATATTATTTATTAGGGAGACATATCATGGAACAAAAAACATTAAAATTACTTATTGTTGACGATGAAGAATATCTGCTCAATTCAATCGCGCGATTTATGAAGATATGGGGATATGAATTCGACGCGGTTGAGTCGGTAGACCAGGCAATTACTATGCTCAATAGCTACCAGAATCGTAAAAATCCATATAATCTTGTCCTGATAGATATTTACATGCCCGGCAAAAATGGGTTGAATCTGGTTAAGTTCATAAAGCAAAACCAGCCTGATTTGCCATGTATAATCATGACCGGTTTTGCGGATAACAACAGCAAAAAAAATTCTTACTTTTCAGGCTGCGATAATTTTCTTCCCAAACCGTTTACACCTCAGGAATTAAAATTTGTTATCGAAGAATCCATAAGAATAAGCGAACACGAGAATACAAAAAAAATCTGAGGTTTTTCTTATGCAAAATTTATTTAACTGCGCAAAAAGATTTGTATGGATTGCGGATTCCAAAGGCAGGATTACAGCCGTAAAAAATTCTCGTCCTGAAAATACCGGCTACACAAAACGCGAATTGTCCGGAAAAAGTATAATCCGTTTCTTTCCTGTTGAAGAGCAGAATAAGATTTTAGGTTACCTGCGGTTATCAGCAAAGAAAACGCGGTTTTTTTTTGAATCCAATCTGATAGCAAAAGATAACTCGCTGATATTGTGTAAAATAAATTTATCGCGCATAAAATTGAGCGGAAAAATATATTTCATGTTTTGTTTTACACAAAACAAACTTGAAAAAGCATTATATTATAAAATGATTAACCGGATTCAAACAAATACCATCGACGACCTTATTCTCGGAATAATGCACGAGATAAACAATCCGAACAACTTTTTGATGCTCAATGTTCCTTATCTTCAGAGCATACTTCACTCGCTCATTCCTTTGGGTGAAAATCATCATAAATGCCATCCCGATTGGAAATTGAACGGGCTCGAATGGAATTACATTAAAACCGACCTTGATGTGCTTATGAACGATATTTATATGGGAATAAACCGGATAAAAAAGATTACTTCCAGCCTGACAGGTTTTTTCGAGCGGGAAAATGTTTCCGATAATCTGAATGTCCTTGAAGTTATCTCGAGTTCGCTAAATGAGTTTGAGGAAATATTTCAGGCAAACAAAATAAAGGTGGATAAAAATTTCGGAAACTTGTGTTTTATCGGAATCAACGGAGACAAAAAGAGCCTTAAAATTGCCGTATCCAACATAATTCAGAACTCAATCGAATCGTTTTGTCCATCTGCTATAGAAAAAAGTATTAGTATCGCGGTCAGGCTTTATCCAGCTTCACAATCACTGCATATTATAATTTCAGATACCGGTTGCGGAATCGATCAGGACATACTTTTTAAAGTATTCAATCCGTTTTTCACCACAAAAAGAGATAAAAATCAAGCGGGGCTCGGTTTATATATATCGAAATACATTATTAAACAACATGGCGGGCAGATACATATTGAAAGCGAACATGGTGAATGGACACGAATAAATCTGAAGCTTCCGTATCTGACAGTCAGAAAAGAAAAATAAAACAGGAGGGTTTTATGAAAAGAATACTTGTGGTTGATGACGAGTTAGGCACAATGCGAGCGCTGTACAGGGTTTTAAAATCGGAAGGGTTTGAGATATCGGCTTCATTATCTGCTGAAGAAGCGATAGCCACGATAAATATGCTCAACAATACCAGTGATGAAATAGATCTTGTGGTTACGGATATTCAAATGCCGGGCAAAACCGGTATGGATTTACTTTTAAGAATAAAAGAACTCTATCCATTATTGCCGGTGATCATAATTACCGGCTACGGCACTCCCCAATTAGAACGGGTTTTCCGCGAAACCGGATGCGTTGACTTTTTATACAAACCGTTTTCGCCACAAGAACTGGTTGAATCAATTAAAAAGGTTTTTGCCAATAACTAAGGAACCGGAAAATGAATGTTAAAATCCTTGTTGTGGACGATGATAAGCAAACCGCATCGTCAATCGGCAGATACCTGAATTCGTGCGGGTACTCTGCAGATTATGAATGCAACCCTCTGCAGGCGCTAAAAAAAATTGAAGACGACAATTTTCTTATCGTTATATCCGATATCGTCATGAAACCAATGTCAGGCATAGAATTTGCTCAGAAACATAAAAGAGTATAACGGCATGATTCAGGTAATCATGATAACCGGATACGTAGACCAAAACAGTATCTTGTCCTGCATGCGGTTAGGCGCTTCATACTGTTTCTTCAAACCGATAGATAACCTTGAGGAACTCACAGAAGCGGTAAACAAATGTATCGGCAGGCTGAATTACTGGCAGGATATCATGAAAAAAATTAAAACAATAAAAAGCTGACGCGCAGGATTATTATGGATACAGGCAACAATCAGTTCAATAGTTATGATATCGACCCTGAACTGCTGAAAGAATTCATAATCGAATCCCGAGAAGGGCTTCAGCAGGTGGAAAACAATCTGATTCTCCTTGAAGCCGCCCCCAATAAACTCGAAATTATATCCGCATTATTCAGGGTTATTCATTCCATAAAAGGAAACTCGGCGTATTTTAATCTGATCGCCGTAAAAAATTTAAGCCATAAACTTGAAAACCTTCTTCAGGATTTACGCGGCGAAAAAATTCCCGTATCCTCAAAAGTTGTTGAAATCCTCCTTGCGGGGCACGACAGGCTCCAACAAATTTTTAATGATGTAGACGCCGGCAAACTCGGTATCGAGCTTGACAAGGCCGACGAATCGCTTATAAAAGATATAGAAACACTAAGAACCGGCGCATTGAGCAAAGAAACACTGTATCACGATCTGATAAAATCAATTGAGTCCCTTAAAGCGAGAATGGAACTGGCGGACGGTTTAAACACTGCTGAAATTAACGCCGAATTAAATGAGATTCTGGATAAAAACAGGCCGTTTCTAAACACCGCTGACGAAATCAAACCCGATACTCCGCAAAAAAAACAGCCGCAAAACAACGATTGCGCAGAAAAATCTTCGGCAGGCGATCGAACCATGCGTATTTCGGAGAAAAAAATCGATGAATTCTTCGGTAGTGTCGGCGATCTTATCACCATAGGGGAAGGCCTGAAATTCATACAGAACAAAATGAATAACACGCCGGATATTGAACAAACCATCCGGTTGTTTGCAAAATATAATATAATGTTTAACAAACTATCATTGCAACTTCAGTCCAACCTTCTTGAGCTGAGAAAAATCCCTATCCGCCATGCATTCCAGAAAATACCCAAACTTGTCAGGGAAACCGCCCGGAGTTTAGAGAAAGATGTTGCCTGCGAAATCACCGGAGATGACGTATTGATCGACAAAAGCCTGATCGAGCTTATAGAATCGCCGCTGGCACACCTTATAAGAAACGCGCTCGACCACGGTATAGAATGCCCTGCCCAGCGGCTAAAAGCCGGCAAAGAGAAAACCGGCAATATATTTGTGCGCGCTAAATCGGAACAATCGTATATACATATAGAAATCGAAGACGACGGAAAAGGGCTCGATCCTGAAAAAATCGCGCAAAAAGCTATTGAGAAAAAGCTCGCTGATGAAAAGCAGGTATCGTCTATGTCCGATTCTCAGATACTCCAGTATATTTTTTATCCCGGTTTTTCCACAAAAACCGAAGTAAGCGATATATCCGGCAGAGGTGTCGGGCTCGATGTCGTCAACGACTGTATAAGAAAGGCTAACGGGAACGTTGAGGTTGTATCGCAAACAGGAAAAGGCACAAAGTTTACTCTCAAACTTCCGGTATCCAATATAGTTGTGGTTATCGACGGATTGGTGGTGCAGGCCGGCAATGAAAAATATATAATCCCTGTGAAATATATTGACGAATCGTTTTAGGCATCATGCGCAAAAATATCAAACATGATCGGCTCTGATGATGAACTTATCGCCTACAAAGGATCAACTTACCCTGTAATCAGGCTTAATAAAATAATGTGCGCCGAATCGGCTATAGAAGACAGCCGGAAATTCGCGATCATAATAAATTCCCGCCGGAAACGTTACTGTTTTCTGGCAGACAATATAGCCGGAATACACAAATTCGTGATAAAAAAGCTCGATCTGGACGCAATCGCCGATACTGCCATGTTTGCCGGCGCCGCAATATCCGGCGATGGTTCTTTAGGGCTGGTTCTGGATATTGATAATATTATTTCCATGTGTTATTCATCAATTACCTAATCAGCCGTCTGTTTTTTTTCATCCCGCAGAAAATATAATGCCCAAACTTACTGATTGGAAACTTAAGATATTCCATTTACTTCCATAATATGTAATCCAATTCTCAAAATTAAAGATTCTATGCGTCTTTCATATTTCTGATAAATTATTTTCAACAATATGTCGAAATTAGTAAATAACTAATATTATGGGAAATCTATGTCTTTAAATTTAAAAATATTTTACATTAAATTAATTTTAATATTCTTTTTGCTCACAACGCTCTATTTTCTGGTAAACAGGATAATCTATGAGAATTTCGAGAAAATTGAGTTTAGCGAAGCAAAAAAGAACATTACCCGTTTTGAGGAAATACTTAAAAAAGAGATAACGCATCTGGGCATATTTTGCGCCGATTGGGCAAACTGGAACGATTTATATGCTTTTGCCCGGGATGAGAACGTCAATTTTATCAGTTCCAATTTAGATCCGGTATGTTTCAAGATTTCCTCGTTAAACTCAATTTATATTCTCAATAATCAAGGTGAGGTTATCTGGGGCAAAACTTATGATCTCGGCGCAATGCGCGAATTAGGCAACGGCTTTCTTTCAGAAAACATTGCAGAATTGAAAAAACACCTTTTTGAAAACAAAAACCTGAATTCATCTTATGAAGGGGTAATCCTGACACGCTCGTATCCGATGATAGTTTCCGCCCGGCCCATATTGACATCCGAAAAGAAAGGGCCTCCCAACGGCCTGATAATCATGGGCAGGTTTATCGACGAACAGTTTATGGAAGATATAAAAGGGCAGGTTAATATTGCAGTCAGATTAAAATCCATTAACAGCAACAGTATCTCCGAAGAAGAAAAAGAAGCGCTTGCGAAAGTCCGTCCGTCAATGCTGTATATAGTTAACGACAAGCGCAATTCTTTGTACCGAGCATACACTGCTTTCCCAGATATACACGGCAATAATTTATTACTGCTTATGGCAGAAACAAAAAAAGACGCCATAAACCAGGTTAGGAAATCTGTTATAAGAGGTTTGATAACCATATTCAGCGTACAGATTATATTTCTTCTCATACTGCTTTACATAACTCAAAAATTGATTGTTTACCCGTTGATAAGCTTCATAAACCATATTAAATCAATAGAATCCTCAAACGATTTATCCATGCGTTTAACCACAACCCGCAAAGATGAAATAGGCGTGCTGGCAAACTCGCTGAACCAGCTTCTCGTTAAACTTGAGGATGAATCGAATTCACGGTTGGAATTGGAAAACCAGTTATCCATATTTATGCAGTTTGCCCAGAGATCGACTTTAGGGTTCGGTATTTTTGATTTAAAAGGCGACATTTACTACGCAAACGAATCTTTTCAACAACTTGTCAATGCTGATATTCCAAGTAAAATCATAGGTAAAAATATTCATTTGTTTTATCCTGAAAACGTTATACCCAAGTTTGATAACGAAATTATGCCGGTTATATTAAAAGAAAACCAATGGGTAGGCGAAACATCTATTAAATCCTTATCCGGGCAACAGATAAACGTAATTCAAAACTTGTTCGTTATCTTTAATGACAACGCGCCGCCGTGTATAGGGATTGTGCTTACAGATATCAGCCAGCGTATCGACAACGAAGCACTGATATCCGAATTAAGCAAAGGATTTTTAACTATATTCGATTCAAATCCAACGCCTATTTGTTTAGGCAACTATGATACGGGTTGTTTTTTTATCATCAACAACAGGTTCCTGAAAACATTTTTACTGGAAGAAAAAAAGGTAATCGGCAATACGCCTATCGATCTCGGTTTCTTCTCTAAGGAAGAATTCGACAAAATACTGGTTGAACTCAATGTCGAAGAAACTATACGCAATATTGACATAAAGTTTACCCGTAGCGACGGGAAACAAATAGAAGGTTATTTCGCTATGCAGTCGGCGTATTTCAATGATCAGAAATGGATAATATATGCGTTTGTCGATTTGACTGAATACAAACAAGCCGAACTAAAAATCGCCAAAGCAAAAGATGAACTTGAGCGGGTTAATAAAAAACTCGAAACTTCTATCAGAAAAACTAAGGAACTGGCGAAACGTGCACAAGAAGCCAGCAAGGCAAAAAGCATGTTTTTAGCCAATATGTCGCATGAAATACGCACACCTATGAACGCTATTCTGGGATTTTCCGAACTCATCGAGGATACAAACCTCGATCAAACACAGAAAGAATATATTCAGCTTATTCGTCAAAGCGGGGATATACTGTTGTCTATCATAAACAATATTCTTGACGTATCAAAAATAGAGGCCGGCGAATTCGCTCTTGAAAAAATATCGTTCAATTTGCATGACCTGCTGAAAAATCTGGTAAAAATATGCATGCCTCAGCTCAAAGACAAACCAATAGATCTTTTTCATGAACTTGATCCGCAACTGCCGAAATATTTGATCGGCGACCCTACAAGAATAAGGCAGATTCTGCTCAACCTTATATGCAACGCCATAAAGTTTACGGAACAGGGCAAAATCAAACTAAGTGTACGAAACGTTACGCCCAAAAAAACGAATAAACCGGATTTATGCAAAATTGAGTTTTCAATTAAAGATACCGGCATAGGAATACCGCAAGACCGGCAGAAAATCATATTCGAGCGATTTCAGCAGGCGGATTCGTCAACCGTGCGAAAGTTCGGCGGATCGGGGTTGGGATTATACATTGTAACCAGCATTACAGCTATGATGGGCGGAAAGATCTCGCTTAAATCAAAAGAAGGCGAAGGAAGCGAATTTATTGTTACACTACCACTTAAAAAATGTAGCCGCGCTGAATCCGAAGATACAACACTATCCGAGAAGACCGAAACCGCAAGTATTAACGGTATCGCCGGCAATTCTTTCGCAGGTACAAAAATACTGGTTGTCGAGGATAACCTTACAAATCAGAAATTTATTTCGGAAATGCTCAAAAAAATCGAATGCGAAACGGATATATGCGGTTGCGGAAACGAGGCTCTGGAACTTTTGATGAAAAAACAGTATGACCTGATATTCATGGATCTCCAGATGCCGGGCCTAAGCGGAGTGGAAACAACTAAAATTATCCGCAACAACTTAAAAATCTCAACACCCGTAGTCGCTCTTACCGCATCAGCGATTAAAGAATATAAAGATAACGCTCTTTCATGCGGTATGAACGATTACATCACAAAACCTGTAGTTTTCGATCAGATAAAAAAGGCTATTTTAAAGTGGGGGCCGAATAAAGACACATCCATCGATTTATCAGCGCAGACCACGCAAAATACCGAAGGCTACCTTTTCGATAAAAGTATTCTTATGGATCAGCTCGAAGGCGATAAAACGATGTTTGAGTATATCATAAATGTTTTTATAAAGGATATTTCCAAAGAATTTGATGATTTGCTAAAAGCGATATCCGATAAAGATTTGCCTAAAGTAAAATCATGCGCTCATAAAATAAAAGGAGCTTCCGCCACTGTAGGCGCGATTTCCATGAGCGATAAGATGGCGAAACTGGAAAAAGCCGCTTCGGGAAACGACATAGATTTCGCAATCTCCTTTTCCGACGCGATAGAAACAGAATTCGAGATTTTAAAAAACGATATAACCGGCACTATTAAAATTTAACCATACTTATCGGAGGAACATTAATGAGAACATTGATCGTTGAGGACGATAATTCAAGCAGACTGCTTCTGGAACGCATGTTGTCAGTTTATGGAAAACCGTTAAGCGTGTCTTCAGGCATAGAAGCCGTTGAAGTGTTCGAGATGTCGATCAATCAGGGTATTTATTTTGATCTGATATGCCTTGACATAATGATGCCTAAAATGGACGGGCAGGAAGCGCTCCAGAAAATCAGGGAAATAGAACATAATGTCGGTATTCCAGCTTCTGCTGCGGTTAAAGTTGTTATGACTACTGCTTTAGCGGATGTTCCTAACGTGATGAAAGCTATCCGCAACAAATGCAACGGTTATTTGATCAAGCCTATCGACCGCAGGATGCTTGTGGAGAAACTCAAATCGCTTGACCTTATTGAGTAAGTTAGGATCGTTATCCGGTTGGCCATCAAATTTATCAAGAAACAATTTTATTGAGTGTTTCTGTTTTTCATTTAATTTATGGTATTTAGACGAAGTATATATTGCCCGTAACCTCGTCTCTATATTTTCTTTTTTCATGAATTTATCTATATCCGAAAGTTTTAAATCGAAATATAAACCTTTTAATGATGACTAACTCTGAATAAACAGCCCGTTATAAAATTGATCAAGCCCTGTTACGTTTGAATTAGTTTATTGACACATTCCGATACTTCTTCTTCATTGCCGTTTATTTTTCATGTATAAAAATTCCTAAGAACTAATTTAAAATGATGTTATTTAAGAAATCAAATTCGGATTTTACTTGTAATTCATCCCGCGATGTAATATCACGTTTCAATTTTAATTGGTTTTAGAATTCTAAATACGGGTCCAAACTTTATCCAATCATTGACAGGAATATGATTTGAGTTTGCGCCACAAAGTTGCCGGGCTTATCCCTAAAATATCGGCGGCTCTCGATTTACTGCCACCCACAAGATCAAGCACGTTTTTTATGTGTTCCTGCTCAAGACGCGCAAGCGGTACGGATAGTGGGTTCTCAAACAATTTGTACGATGCGGTACCGATTATGTACGGCGGAAAATTCTCCGGCAGAATCAACCCGTCTTTACACAAAACCGCCGCTCTCTCTATGGAGTTCTCCAACTCCCTTATGTTGCCCGGCCATTGATAATCAAGCAGGTATTTCGCGCAGGACGCGTCAAGCCGAAGATGCGCGATCTTCAGCCTTTTCGCGAACTTTTTTACAAAAAAACGGGCAAGAGGAAGAATATCCTCTTTCCGTTCCCTTAACGGAGGAATGTGTATCTCTATCACGCACAACCTGTAATATAAATCGTCCCGGAAATTGCCGTCGGCGATTGCTTTCTCAAGGTTGCGGTTGGTCGCGGCGATGATTCGCACATCGATTTTACGCGGTTTGTTTTCTCCAATTCGAAGAATCTCCTTTTCCTGAAGAGCTCTTAATATTTTTATCTGTATTCCGGTAGATATATCGCCGATTTCATCAAGGAATATCGTCCCTTTTTCCGCCTGCTCGAACAGCCCTATCCGTGATTGAACAGCACCGGTAAATGCCCCTGCTTTATGCCCAAACAGCTCGCTTTCCACAAGGCTCTCCGGCAGGGCGCCGCAGTTTACGGCAATGAACGAGGATTCGGCTCTTGGCGATAACTGATGAATATATTTTGCGATAACTTCTTTACCAACCCCTGTTTCGCCGGTAATAAGCACGGAAGAATCGAACGGAGCGATCCTGCCGGCAAGGTCAATGACTTTTTTGAACGGTTCACTGTGCACTTCAATAAAAAAAGGTTTGCGGACAGGATTGAGAAGATCAAGTTTTTTTCTCTGGATAGCGAGTTCGAAATTTTTTTCTTTCAGTTCGCGGGTCAAATTCAGGATTTTTCCTTCAATATCATCGGATTGAAAGAATTGAAGATCCTTAACAACGTCTTTATCCCAAGAATCAATATCTTTGCCGACAGCGTAACAAACCCTGTCTCCTTTGGCTGTACATTCACGCTCGATGAAATACACGTTTTTGCCCATGCAAAACGATGAGTACCCGCTCGCGTATCCCGACAGAAGCCAGCATGCCGGATAATCGGTTTTGCCGAATTCAATATTGTGCTCATGCGCCTCGCCAGAATCATGCCAGATAATTTCCATCTCGAATTTGCCGGAACCGGTATCAATACTGAGCGATTTTATCGCAGATTTCGTCGCGCCCTGAAGCGCCTGCAGGCGCGGGCCGGCTTTAATCAGCTCGTCGATATTGTCCCAGCGGTATACCCTTTTCATAGCCGCGGCATCCGCCTGTCCCCAGAAATAACCGAACCGGGTGATTATCCTTCTGGCCTGTTTGCTTCCTACCATATCGATTAGGTCTTTTCTGAACTGCGCAAAAGCATGGATATCGTGAATCACCAGCCTTCTGCCCTGAAGGCTAAGATAGCCTTCGGTAAAACTTACCAGTTCTTCCAGCTTGACATCTATAGCTTTCATAATGAAACACCTTTTATTTCAAAATGAAATATACCATATTTCAAATTGAAATAAAACATTAATTTTCCAATAATTAAAATTAATCCATAATATATTAATAATAAGGATATTATGACAATAAATATTGGCTGGTACGGATATTGCGAAATAAAAAATGGGATTGCTGAAAACCTTAAATTTCTATGTCATCACGAGAAGTTTTGCGAAAGCAAAACGACGTGGTGATCTCAAAATCATCAGAGCTGAGATTGCCACAGCTCCTGCGGAGCTTCGCAATGACAATAAAAAAAACTTTTTCAGCGATCCTAAAATAAAAAAATAAACACAACCAAAACCCTAACATAAGGAGAACAGAAATGTATTCAATCCTCAATGAAAAAAAAGAAAGTATCAAAGAAGATGCGGTTAAATTTACTCAGGACTTGATCAGGGTATCGAGCCCCAGCCTTCAGGAAAACCAGATTGCGAAATTAATCGAAATAAAAATGAAACAGCTTGGTTATGACAAAGTATTCATAGATGACGCCGGAAACGTAATAGGTTTGATTTTAGGCAGGGAAAATAAACCGTCGCTTCTGCTTAACTGCCATATGGATACGGTTGAACCGTCTGTTAAAGACGGGGTGTGGGATAAATCCCCTTTTTCCGGCGATATGGAAAACGGCAGGATTTACGGGCTCGGCGCTTCAGACTGCAAAAGCGGGATTGCCGCTCAGGTTTATGCCGGCGCGATTTTAAAACGGAGTTTACTGCCGCTTAAAGGCAACATTGTCGTAGCGGCTACTGTAGCGGAGAAAAACGGGTTAAGCATAGGCGTAAGGACGCTTATGGAAAAAACTCTGCCGTCGCTTGGAATCACGCCTGATTTTGCTATACTTGGCGAACCTACCGATTTGGGACTATATTACGGGCACGACGGCTGGATGGAAATTGAAATCAAGGTTGAAGGAACCAACCCGTTTCAGGTGGACGATGCGGCACATGAGATTTTCAGCGATTTCGGGGCATCGTTTTTAATCAAAAACGATAAACCGGAAACCATGATGATAAAAAACCCTTATTTCGAGGATTTAAAAGGATGCAGAAGAGCTACTATTCTCATGGAACGAAGAGTCAATCAGTCGGAAGAAATAAACGATATTTTAACCCAGATTAAGCACAACGCCCATCTTGCGGCGCAATCGAGCGGATCGGTTGCGGTAGATGTTATGGTTCGCCAGCAAAACCAGAAGATGTATACCGGAAAAACTACTGTGGTAAAACATCTTACCAATGCATGGGCGATAGATCCGTTCAATCCTGTAATGGAACGGTCAAGGCAAGCGTTATCTGCGGCAAATTGCAAGGTTTGCCCGGGAAAATGGGAACTCGATCGGCTCGGAATGGGTACTGCCGGAAGCGTATTTGTAAAAAATTATAATGTTCCTGCAATCGGATATGGGCCCGGCAGTGAATCCGTAGCTCACAAACCGAACGAATATGTTGAGATAAGTAATCTGGACGAATGTGTTTACGGAACGGCTATAATAGCTCACAGCCTTATCGGAGTACCTGTATTCGGATGGACTTCGGACGAGATATAATCTTATAAAATTCAAGTTAAGGGAGATTATAAGATGAAAACACTGGTGTTTAACTGCGGAAGTTCGTCTTTGAAATATAAACTGATTGATATGCCGGCGGAAAAAATTATAGCCGCCGGCGAAGCTCAAAGGGTGGGTCCGGTTACTTCGCAACCGTCGAGAATTATTCATAATAAGGGAAGCGAGGAAGCGGTTATTCAAGTAGAAATGAAAGACCATAAAACAGCTTTCGGCGAAGTAATGAAACTTCTTATGGCAGATAAAGATCTTGTACCGGATATCGCAGGACACAGGATGGTTCACGGTGGACAATTCTTTACCGATGTAACAATAGTGGATGATAAAACACTTGATGTTCTCGATTCTATTATGGATCTTGCACCTTTGCATAATCCGCCGGCAACCCAGCTTGTGAAGGCATGCCGAAAAATGTACCCTGATTTGCCCCAGGCAGTTGTTTTCGATACCGCTTATCACTCTACAATACCTGATTACGCTAAAACATACTGTCTGCCGGAAGATATCCTCAAGGAACTGGGATTGCGAAAATACGGGTTTCACGGAACAAGCCACTGGTATGTAGCGCAGGAAGCGGCTAAATTTCTAAATATCAAACTTGAAAATCTGAATGCGGTAAGCTGCCATCTGGGAAGCGGAGGCGCGAGTTTGTGCGCTATTTCAAACGGCAAATCAATCGATAATACTATGGGATATTCGCCTCTTCAAGGGCTTGTAATGAGCACACGATGCGGCGATCTCGATCCGACGGTAACCTTGAAACTGATTACAGAATCGCTTGGCGATACCGGATATATCGAGAAACTTCTTAACAAAAAAAGCGGCGTGCTGGGGTTATCGGGAGGCATGTCGGCAGATATAAGAGATATCTTTGCAAAAACATTGCCTGGCGACAGTTCCATTGACAGGCTTGATTTAACTGTCGGGCTGTATTTGTGGCGCATAAGAAAGTATCTCGGTTCTTACCTTGCTTGTACCGGAAATGTCAAAACGGTAATATTTACGGATACTATAGGCGAAACTGTACCGGCGGTAAGATGGGCGGTCTGTGCGGGGCTTGATATTTTCGGGATAAAAATCGATCAGGATAAAAATTTCAACGTGAAATCCATGCCGGCTGATATATCCTGCGCCGACAGCTATGTCAGGATACTTGTTATCCAAACAAACGAGGAACTCGCCATCGCAAGGCGTTCGTATATTAAGTTTAATGAAGCTCATTCGGCTGTAATATAAGGAGTTATAGTTATGAATATGCTTGTTTTAAGACCCAATCTGAAACGAATACATTATTGTTTTTTCAACAGCGGGTATAAAGATCCCGTATTCAATGGAAGCTCGGAAGATTACAGAAGAGATAAAACCGCTCTGAAAAATATTTTGGCAAATATAAAATCGGTTTCAACCAATCTTGCCTGCGGGTCTGATCCTGACGCAATAGCTGTGAGAGTATTATTCGGCGGACAATATTTTAGCCGCCCTGCAATTTCCGGAGTTCATGTAAAAGAGAAACTGAAAGAGCTTATTCCTTTTGCGCCGCTTCATATTCCGGCAACACTTGAGATAATTGAGTGTTGCGAGCAAATATTTCCGTCTGTTCCGGTGATACTGATTTTCGAGACCGCTTTTTTCGCGGGGCTACCTCAGCGGGAATCACTGTACGCTCTGGATGTGGATCTAATGGAAAACTCGGGGTTTCGCAGATACGGTTTTAACGGCATTTATCATTCTGCCGCTTGTAATTACGCTATATCGAATAAGCAAAATGCAAATAAAAAAACAGAAAAAATATTGTCTATATGCCTTGAGCCTAAACCGGAAATCGCGGCAGTGATAAGAAACAAACCCGTAATGGTTACCGGCGGAGCAACTCCGATGGAAGGTATACCCGGAGAAACAACCTGCGGTGAAATCGATCCAAGCATAATAATCAGTCTTGTACAGAAAAAAGGGTGGGGCACTGAAAAAATAAACACACTCTTATCTAAACAAAGCGGTATTTACGCGATTACAGGCAAGAAAATAACGATTGATCAGTTAATGTGTACGCAAAATCATGAATATAAATTGGCAAGAGACATTATTAAATACAAAATTCTACAAGCATGCGGCGCCGGAATTGCGGCTATGGGCGGGTTAGATAAGATAGTATTCTGCGGCAGATATATATCTGCAGGAAAATCATTAGCGCCATGGCTGATATTTAAGCTTGTATATAGCGCTTTAAAGGATGTTTCAGATATAAACGTAGATTTTTATCCGGAAAAAATCGACCGGATAATTGCCGAATCGGCATTTATATTTCTGCTTGGCAACCGCATTGCGGCAAAATGCGAACATTCTGAAAACGGTTCAGTTTTTTAAAAAAGAGCAGAATCTTTGTATATTGGTATTGCGGAAAAACCTTAAATTTTTATTTCATCACGAGAATTTTTGCGAAAGCAAAACGACGTGCTGATCTCAAAATCATCAGAGCTGAGATTGCCGTAACTCCTTCGGAGCTTTGCAATGACAATAAAAAAGATTTTTTCAGCGATCCTATATTGTAGATGAAAATTAATGAGAGCGGTTTTTTATGCTAAAAACCGCTCTCATCTTTTTGGCAGTACTCGAAAGAATTAATAAATGGAAATTAAGCTCATGTTATGATATAATTAATTTCATAAAACGTATATATCTTAATTAAAAACAAAAGAAAGCGACTTAAATGCGGAGCTGGTCTTTATTTTATTTAAAAACACTCTCTTTAATATTCTTAACAACCTTATTTATAAATAGATACGTATATTCTTCCGAATCAGGCGGCAAACAGGAATCATTGGAGGCTATAAAAACCGCTATCCTTACCTCTTCATATAAAATAATGGATTATCATCACGGCAATTCCAGTATTAATATAATCAATATTCAGGATTTTCATTGCCACTATGAGACACAAAAAAAACATTCTCTTCTGCTTGAGAAACTCTTGAAAGATAAGTCTTTTGATTTAAGTTTTATCGGCATTGAAGGCGCCTCAGGTGCGGTAGACACATCTTTCGCTTCGGCACACCCGGATAAAATGGTGAAACAGATTGTAGCCGAAGAATTTTTAAAAAAAGGGTTTATATCAGGCATAGAGTATTATCTAATTAATTCCGAGAACGATGATGCGTTTCTGTATGGAATTGATAATCCTGAATTATACAAAAAAAATACTGCGTTGTATCTGCGCCTTCAGAATGACCTTAAAGACGAACAAATTAAAGCGAAAGAAAACCTGAATTATTTGTTCGAGCTTCTTGCGCACAATATCGAATCCGCAACCGATGAAAACCTGTCTGCGAAATACTATGTGCGCTATCTCAGAGGAGAATTGTCTTTAATTGAGTTTGCGGAAATCCTGATAGACTTTGCGGTTAAAGAAAAAATAAATTTTACAAAATACCCTCAGATTTCTTTTGTCCATAAAATAATCAATTCCAAAATTGATTCTTATAAACTCGATTATGAAAAAAATACTATTTTAAGGAATCTTAAGCCGAATATACCGGAGAATATCTATAATGAACTTGCCATAAAGGATATGCAGTCGTCAGTAGGAAAAATTTCAAACGACGAGTTTTATAAAAACCTTTTTGAATGCGCGACAAAATATAAAATTGATTTGGGGAAATTCAATCAGCTTTCAAAACTAAAGGGTTTGCTTCAGGCGCAGGATAATGTTCGCGAATCTCAGCTTAACGGAGAAATATATTCTCTGCTTGCGCAAATCAAGCCTCATGCGAATGGTAATTTCCTTACATCCGACTTATTGAAATCGCTCAGGATGATCGTTGTACTCCAAAATATGCTTGATTTAAATGCATCAAGGGAAGAATACGATTTTTATCTTGAAAACCGGGAAAAATTATCTCTGGAGACGGTTTTAAACCTTATTTCTGATTTATCCGGCTCAAATATTTTTACAATAAATCAAGATGATAAAACAAACATGGAGTTTCTTTTAAATATAGCCGGATCTTTCTATCAGGAAGCCCTCAAACGCGATACTCTAATGGCTGACTCGGCATTGATGATGAACAAAAAACTTGGCGGGAAAACAATAATTATTGTTACCGGCGGGTTTCATTCGAGCGGACTCTCGCGAATTTTTAAGGAAAAAGGCATAAATTTTATCTCTATCGTACCTGTGTTGTGTGGTAAAAATTTTGATTCGACATACAAAAACGAGATAATGAATTTAAATTCGCAGTTCGATACGCGTTATATTGACTCTATCGGTATGCTCATGCCTTCGTCGAATTTCAAAAACATTTTTCACCCGACCAAAGAATTCCTGCTTGCCGCAAAATGGTATATATTCGCTAACGTAATATCTTCTTTTCAGTTTTTATTAACTGAACCGGCTCCGCCTCAGGCGATTAAGGATATGGTCAAATCCCGCCAGAACGAATGGGTAACTAATCTTGAGCAGACTCTTCAGCGGCGGTTTAAAAAACAAATTGCCGGAGGAATAATCACGCCTGATTTTATAAAAAAGCAGGTAGCTAAATTTAATGACGCTTTAGACAAAATCGAGTTCGATTTTGACACGTATGTCTATTTTCATAATACTTTCGCAATACCTGTGGTGATTAAAGGGAAAAAACCTGCGAAATTTGTGATCAGCATCAATCCCGAAGCAGATGTATCCCTTGATTTCGACGGGTTTATGGATTCCGTTGAAAAATATAAAGTTTCCGATATGGCAATTCGTATATGGCCGGCGCAAATGTTTGATTCGATAATTTCTGCAGAAGAAATTATGCCGGGAACCCGGGAACCCTTAAGTACCGAGAGTAAACAGAAAATTATTGCGTTGTTTGAATTGTTTGGCAAAGAAGTAGTTGCCAAATTATTTGAAAACAGGACTCAAACAGATATTATGAATATTCTTGATCAGATGCCTGCCTATACGGCATTAAAGGATATGGTTGTTGCCTGTGGCGTAGAAACCGCAAGCGAACTGTTGTTATGGGACTATGAAGGTTTTTTTAATCTGTGTTTTATATCATCGCAAATGGAAGAACACAGTTCCATGTTTGAGTATGTTACCATGCTGTTGAGCCAGAGGGCCCAACGAAATGAAAAAGAAGGATTGATACCGGAATTTATAATCGAAGAAGCGACTATAAGCGATATTTCCAAATGGTTTTCTTATGGAGAACCCCGTACATTCAATTATGACCAGTGGATGGAAGTCGCGTCTACAAACGATTATTTTTATAAAACAACCGATCCCAACGGCGATATTTTAGGCATGGTTAGCGCAAGACCTGTTAACGAAAAGAATATCATGGTTATTGATCTGGTAGAAACTACTCCGTCTAAAAGGCTCAACGGACTTGGGAAAGCGCTGGTGAAAACTATTGCGCGCGAAAGTATGGGGTTAGGTTTTAAAGGTAAAATAGCTCTTGTGCCTGCTGAAGGTTCTGAAGAATTTTATATGAATCTCGGGTTTACTGTTGATCCTGATAACAACAAATATCTAATTCTTGAGGAAAAAGCGGCGAAAAGACTTCTCGGATTAACGGATACATCTGAGAAAATGTCCAAATTTAATGTCGATCAGCCGACTCTTGACAGGTTTATGAACCTTCCTTTTGTTGATGCGCTTGAGCATTTTACAAGACTAATCAATAAATTCGAACAGCTGACAAACGAAGATAAAATTCTTATTATCAGCCAGTTGATGAAATTTAACGGTCTTACGCAAGAACAGGCGCGGGGTACTTTGCGCAAAATGCTCGTTGATCCGGGCACTTTTACCGACGCTATGACAGAACTATACGATAAAATGGTCGATTCATGGATGGCTTCGCAGGCCGATGATCAATCCGGTCAAAATTATGACGTTGTCCGGCCGCTGATGACCAGAGTTTTGGGATTTGTTCCCGCGATAGATATGTATGCCAGCCCTGCGATTAGAGATTATGTCGATATACTCACCCGTATTTCCGAACTGCAATTTAATTACGGCGACTATTTTTCTTCAGCGTTCAATAAAACGCTTGCTCAACGGCCTAATACCGTGGCAATGGCAAAAAAAGAACTCCGGCAACACGGTTTTTATGTGGACATTGAGATTCTGCCTTCAACAGATCCAAGAGTCGAAGGTAAAATCGCTACCGCTATTGATAACAGAGTGTATCTGAACGAACTCGCTACACGAGCCGATTTCTGGTTCTATTTACCACATGAAGTATCTCATTTTCTCAATGATGAGAAAAGAGCTAGAGTCTATGATGCGCAAAACATAAGAACCCTTAAAGAAATAGCGGCGGCATTATATTCCGTAAGAATCGACCCTTCAAACCAACAGCGGAAAAATTTTCTTAATATGGCAGGCGCACAGATAATGTATACAGCTCTTCTTTATGAACTGGATATTATTACCGCCCGTCTCCAGCTGACTAAAGACGGCGCTGATTTTTTAAATAAACATAACCTTCCCAAATTTGAAGGGGTAACAAAAGAATACCTTATTGCGGTAGCAAAATCATCATCGGGAGTGATCCAAGCGATTGCTCAATCCGAATTGAGATCGAAACTAAAATTTCTTGCCGACGATCAAAACCTTAGCGACGACCGGTTTGCCGCAAAAGTAGAATCGCTTATTATTCGCACTATTATAGAAACTTCGCTGGCAAGGATAAAATCAGTGCCTGACGAGATCGATGCGATCCTTTCCCGCTGGGTTTCCGATCAGGCCAACAGAAGATTCTGGCAAATAGGAAAATCAAAAACGCCTCCTGCGATAAAAGTATACGCAAAGAAATCGGAAGCGGATCTCGGATATATAGATATAAGGCATTTGCAGAACCAGATATGCACAAAACTGCGCGTTACCGCCGATCCTGCGCAAAGAACCGCTCTTGAAAAAGAAATAACCGGATGGATGGTAACATTGATTCGGGAAAACATTAAACCGGAAACTCAGATAAACGAAATATCCGATATTTTTACAAAAAATACGGCTAACTGTCTTGGATATACCAAATTGTTCGATATGATCGTTTCTCTGTTCGGCGTAAATGTGCAAAAAATACTGCTTGAATACGAGTATCAAGGCAGAGTGGAACTTCATGCGGTTAATCTTGTGAAGTATTCGGACGGCACATTTGAGATTATCGATGTGGCTCAAACACCTGAAGACGCTGTTTTAAAAAGCGTTCTTGCCAGGGTTGAACGTAACGGCGAAAAAGTACAGGAATTTGTTCCTTTCGAGGAGTTTATGAAACTTAAGCCCGATACTTTTGATGGAGTTGAACAGAAATCCATAGACGCCTATACTTATTCTACCCGTGCTACAACAGCGTATTTTAACGGGAAAATCAATGACGCTTTTAATTATATGTCGGTTGCGTTCCGGCTGGATCCTAAAAATCCGTATATGGCGTTCAATATGGCTGAAACGGCGTATCATCACTGGAAGAAAACAGCAAAAGATATGGGAGTTGAACCTTCAGAATCGGATTCGCACAATAAAATGCTTGAACTGTTCAACCAATTTGAACTTTACCGTATAGGTTCAAACGCTTGGAGCTATTTCCAGAAAGAAATAAAGTCCGGCGAACATGCTCTGGTTCAGGTAGGCATAACAAACCCTATCGGAAATACCGGGGGCAATATTGATATATATTATGATTTGAGGCTTAGACAGCTCCAGCAAGCTAAACAGGCTGAAAAACCTCCTGTTGAAACTGCCGTTACACCGGAACAAAAACCGGCTGAACCGCAAAGACAGGAACCTGTTTCGCAAAACAGAGTTCAGGATATTCTTGCAAGAATGGATCAGGAAAGTATACTCCGCCAGACGAGAATCGATCAGGCACAAGTAAGAACCAATACCGATGCGGCCATAAACCAGTATCGGGTAAACGAACTCGTAACAACAGGGCTGGAATTCAATTCGGCACGCAAACTGATTCAAATCGGACAGCAGATTGAAAACCTGATACGGCAACAGCAGTTTCAGCAGGTTCAGGCAATGTTTATGGGGCTTGACCCGCGTTTCGCGGAGCGAATCATGATGCAGTTCCCTTATATACTGGCGTTTATGGCGGAACTGCTCCCCGGCTGGTGGAAAGGGGCGGATATTAACGAGCTTGCCAGAAAAGCCAATCTATCTGAAGAAATAAAAAAAATGGTTCGCAAACAGTTGACCGGCATTAACGCTATAACAAAAACCCAAGACCGCGACCTTTTCAGAAAACCGGACAGTCAAATGAACCCTTTATGGGAAATAATGAGCAAAGATAATATTGCCAGATCGCTTGAGCGGATGTTTAATACAGGCGCTATTACTCAGGAACAGTACCGCAGTTTTTACGAAGCTCTAACGGGAAACATAAAAGTTCTGCCGCGCGATATGTCGGAAGTCCATAAACAAAACCTTTTCGGTAAAAGGGATGAAATTCCTGTTGATGGCGGAATAACGGTTAAAAACGGGTTTATTATCGGCGGGTTATTCCAGATACCGCCGGATACGGGGAACATCGATTTATATCGCAGTTATGTTGAAAACGTTATCAGGGAACATCCGCAGGAGTTGGCTAACGCTTTGAGGCGCTATGCCGATCCAATGTTTTTATATACGCTTAACGATAAACTGAATATGCCTGTTCAGGAATTGTTGTCCAGATCGCGAGGAGCATTATCCGTAGTTGCGCAGGACGTGTTTTCCGGCGTATCCGAACAAGACATTTACAGCGCAGTACGACATAACATGGATTCCAATTCCGCCGAGATTATAGAAGCTCTGTTTACATCCAATCTTGCACGATCCCTTTTATCGGAATTTATCGACCAGATTTATAGTCTGGGAATGCTTGATAAATCGGAACGTGATATTGTCGGGTACCTAAAAAAATATTATGTCGACGGCGATGAGAATACGAATCAGTTTAAACAGGCGGCCTCGCTTATCGGATTGCTTGTTCAGGACAACCCGATTCTGAAAGAAAAAGTTATCGATATCACCGCCCGGCTTCATTCAATCGATTCAGGCAAGCTGTTTTACGCGTTTATGAGAATTACCCTTCAGTATCCTGAAGAATACAGCGATATTGCCAGCTCCATTTTAAAAACCGGCAAAACCGAGTTCCGTCCGGCCAGACAAATCGGAACTTCAAGAGATTATATCGAATCGGCAATGTAATTTAATCTAAGTAATAACAAGCCGGAATACGAAGTATTGCGAAAAAAATTTCGGTTTTTTTTTAAAGAACAAAGTATTTTTTATCTTTTGCATTTTAAGTTCTAAAATGAAACGCGAACCCGATATAAGAATAAAAATCGCGTTTTATTCCCATAAGTTGACAGCCGTCAAAAATATGATAAAATTATTATGGACGCTTATTTTCGATTTCGTATCAATTAAACTCTGCTATCCTCCTTAAAATCTTTATATTAGTCTCAATATCAACAATTTAAGTATTTATTATTTTACTGTGAAATTAGAACGATACTTAAATAATGATAATAATCTATTTTAAAGGAGCCGTAAAATGAATAAAATCAGCGTTAAATTGACTCTCAACTTTTTTATTTCAGCGTTAGCTTTTGCAATGCTTTTTCTGTCTTGTCCTGCCTATTCCCAGTCGATTGTAACGAGGCAAATAACCGGAAGTGATACCAGTATTGCCCATGTTACGCTTACAGTAACTCCCGACGGTTCTACAACGTCGTATTACGTTTTGGAATTTTTGATCGCCGAGATTACGCCTACTTATATAACAGGCGGAGGAATTATCGACCGGTCCATAGGCGCTATTGTCTGGGGGCCTTTTGCGGATAATGCTGTCAGGACATTTTCGTATAATATGATTGGAAGCACAACCGGTTTTGAAATAGCGGGATACGCTATGTTTTCGAGCGATCCTCCCGCTCAAAACCCGAAAAACTATTACAAAGTATATACTTCCGGCGACAAAACGGCTAATCTGGTTGTCCCAATAACTCACAATATTGATTCACTACAGCCAAATGTTGTTTATCAGGTTACAACAAAACATTTTGCGTTTTACGACGGTCAGATTCTGGAACATCCGTATTATTATCCTGAATTGCATCTTTTAAACGCAATGCGCGACAATATAATCGGCATTCGCTGTTATAAGGGCTCTGAAGGGACTGGTTATGCCACATTCAAAAAAGTCGCGCCGTACCTCTCGCCTTCGGCATGGAATATCCCTGAAATCGAGGTAATTTCCGTATCTGCCGTGCCGATTACCGATCCGGCGGCAGGATTGCAGGTAACATGGCAATTCAAGCTATCGGCAACCAATTTATGGAATGTGGAAAACGAAAGTATCTGTTTGGGTATTTTTATGCTTACTGATGTAGGCGATTACGGCGTATACTGCGATTTGTCCAACCTGAAATATTCTGCCGGAACCAATAAAACGTTCAAATCAAAACGCGGCATATACGTGTGGAAAGAAGGTTATAATATTGTTACACAGCCTGTGAACCAGCGTAACTTTTTCAGTTTCTGCTCGGCTCCAAAAGGGAAGACGGAAAATAAAATCGAATCTATTATAATAGCTTTGCCCGGCGATATCAACGGAGCGGATAACGCTTCCGTTAAAACTTTTATTGCCGAAGCTCACAGCCGCAACTTCAAAGTGCATTATGTTGCCGGCGAACCGGAATGGTCGTTTATCGATAACCGTCAAATAGGTATAGATCATATAAACAAGATATTTACCTATAATCAGTCTGCCAATGCCGATCAGCAATTCGATTCTATCCAGTTTGACATTGAACCTCACGCAATAGATACCGATAATGAACCGGGGATGGAACCGTGGGTGTGGGAACAGTATATCCAGAACATGGATTATTACCAGTCGCTTGTTGACCAGAATAATGCGGGTATGCAGAAACCGATTCCGTTTACTGCGGCAATAGGAAACTTCTGGAATCAGGATTATATACCTTACGACAGTTATACCGGCACAGGTTTTGAACAGATAATCAATATCGTGGATAAAGTTGCGGTGATGAATTATGTTACACATTACGGCGCGATATTTACCTGTCAGGACGAATTGGAATATTGCAGGTTTTTAGGCAAACCCATTGACATAGTTTACGAAACTTTTAATACGTCTCCTACAGAATCGTTCTGGTTTAACGGCAACAAGGCTCTTGAACGATTGATCAATACGGTTGAATACGCGTATGCCGATCCGGCGGGGGATAGTTATTACGATAAATTGGAATATAATGTACTCCATTATTACGAAGCGGAAAATGAAATATTCCCTGCTACGGGCGAGACGAAAAGATCCTACAGGCAACTTCGGCCGGATATGTTTTCGCCTTACGAACCATTGGATCCGGTATATAATACCGCTCCGGTATGTTATGTCAAATCACCCAACGGCGGTGAATCGTTTACCGGAAACTCAATGTCCGTAACATACGATCTTTATGACGATAATTCTACAGTTCCGATTGTAGTGAAAATATATTTGATAAATCCTTCGACTGGAGCGCAGTATCTGCTTACCCAACAGTCGGTTCGTGTATCCGCTACGACTTTTAAATATTCGGGCAGTTACAGCGCCAATATCAGGTCGTATCCTAAATCGGAAGGATACCGGATTCTCATCACCGTTCAGGAAAATTCGGGAGTTCCGGCAAACGATTTAGGCAGTTTTGACAAATCCAACTACAATTTTGCGATAAAAGCTAAAAAATAAACAGATTTTGTTCTTTTTGAAAAAAGAACCGAAAACTTTTTCGCAATGCTTCGCATTGCGGCTTAATATTAGGATCGCTGAAAAAGTCTTTTTTATTGTCATTGCGAAGCAAAGAAGGAGCTGTGGCAATCTCAGCTCTGATGATTTTGAGATCACCACGTCGTTTTGCTTTCGCAAAACTTCTCGTGATGACATAGAAATTTAAGGTTT